>JGI12269J14319_10000028_pt1 | contig 125628 bp, 113 predicted proteins | sample PeaSoiSIISIP2007_FD_14319 | JGI IMG/M metagenome (IMG submission 14319)
CAGTAAGATTAAAGAAGACGACGTGCGTATGCAGTTGCGGCGCGGCATAGCCGTTTACAGGTCGTGCGCTGTCATGCTCGAATTTTGCTGCTATCCATTTGCTTGTTGTTTCTGCCGGAAGGTTGCCGCCGATGCGCGCCTGGACATAGCGCTCCAACTCATCGAGCGCGACGACGACGCTCTCTCGATGTGCGTCCCGCACTCGATCATCCCCGCCTACGAGCGCCGTCAACGATACGCTCTTGGGAGCCGAGAACGTTGCATCCCATCCTGCACGGTGCTCCATAGTGCTTACTTTCTCGCCGCGTGCGCTTATGTATTCGCGCGCTGTCTGGTGGCGGACGAGTTGCTCGCCAGTGGTCGGGTGCTGGCCTTCTGAAAGCCGCTGGAAGTATTCCTCGCGGACTTCGCCGTGCAGTCCCCACTGCTCGGCGAGTCTTCCGTGCCACTCGCCGCGTATCTGGTCTGCTTCTGTGTAATAGTTCTCGCGGGCGTTGGCAAACTCTTCCGCGTGATACGTCTGTGCCTGGCCTGCGCTCAGCGGCTTGGAGATGGTCAGCATCCTGGCCTACTCGAAAAAGTGCTCTTGTCTCGGCCCGGATCGTGTCAATTGGTGTTCGCGGTTCTGGCTTATTTCGTCCTGCGTGAGTTTCTGTTCCGGCATCCCACTCGCGCCCGCTGCCGCCGCTGCCGCTTTTGGCGGTTCCTCCGGTCGCATGTTCGCCGGTCTCTGGATGTACTTCGGATGCTTACTCGGCAGTTCGACGAACGAGAAGCTCATCCGCACCACAAGATTCCCGCTCTTTAAATACCCGCGTAGGTTGGCAAGGCCGCTGATCTCGGAATCCATCACCAACGGTTCGACACGACGTTCAAGGTTGTAGCTCTCTGTCTTTCGCCGTTGCCCAGCCTGCCCACTCGACCGGCTCTCACTCAAACGCTCTCTCTCAACTGCGCCTATGGTTCGCGAAACCCACTCCGCCGCGTGACACTCGCTGGTGCGCAGGAAGATTTTCGTCGCGGGTTGTGACAACATCGCCTCGGCTTCGTGACCGTAGCGCGTTTCAAGCTGGCTGCGTCCTTGGAAACCAAGGACAACCGGGTTGTTCGATTTCCGGTTTTCAGTGACCGCAGTGTGTAGTTGTGGCAGCCGCTGCAAGGTCGCCAATTCATCCAAAACAAACCAGACCTTGCCTGAACTGGTCTGCCCTTGATTCATCAACCGCAACACCAGCGTGTCGAGCCACAAACTCGTGAGTGGTAAGAGGCGCTGACGCGTTTCGGGCGTGCTCGTGAGAAACAGCCAACCCTTGCGTGCTTTCGACCACGCCGCCGCGCTCCATCTTCCAGCCGCTTCTTTTTCTGACGGTAGTAATTTAAGGGAGTCGGCAACCATGTTGAGCGACGCCAGCACACCGCTCCGCTGGGCTGGTGCTTGCGGGTTGATCATCGCGGCGTACTGTGTGCCTTTCACCCGCTGGTCGATCTCTTCCTCATGGCACATCCACCAAGCCATCTCTTCGGGTGTTGGCCGGAAGGTCAGAAGATGCGCGAAGATTTTTCTCGGCCCTTCAACAAAGAATGGGTTCTCGTTACGACGGTCGGGGAACAGAGACGCAGCCAAGGTCAGTGCCTCTGCTGGATGCAGCAGTTCATCGCCGGGACTCCAGTAAGGCATCCGCTGGTCCAGCGGATTGAGGATCGCGTCGCCACGCTCGGGCTTGTAGAACTCCGGTGTGTAGTCGAGCGCCGGGTCATAGACGATGGCCGTCTCGCCACGCTCTTGAATCTGGAGCAGAATCCTGCGGATGAGGGTGCTCTTGCCGGTGCCCGTGTCCCCCATGATGAGGATGTGGTTCGGTTCGATCGCGCGAGGGATTTTGAGGCTCGGCACCTCCCCGAACAGTCTTTGCTTGAGCGTTCGTTTCGTCAGCTCGAAGCCGATGCCGTCCGAACGGTTCTTCCGGTTGAACTTCTGGGGCGTCACTAGCTCCGGCCCCTTGAGCCTTCGCCCTTCCTTCCGTACACGGGCACGCGCCGCATCCTTCGGGATCGCGACGATCAAACCGACAAGAAAGACACCCAAACCACCCCACAGCCCCGGCCTCAGCAAGTCCGTGAGCGTCTGATCTCGATAAATCCAATGGCCTAGGAATTCATGCAGCTTTGCGTTGTCGTATAGCCCCTGCTGCCATTCGAGACGCAGGGCACCCACCTTCACTGCTTCCTCGGTGAGCGCAAACGTGTTCTCGCCGGATGCCATTGTCACCGGCACCACCTCATCGTCGAGCGCCAATCGACTCCCTTTCCGGCCCACCACGTTGAGCGTCCGATAGTGGCCACTCTTCGTGAGGCTCACCTCGGTACGGAGATATTGCGAGAGGTAGGAACGCTCCAGGGGCGTCCATACCTCGGCATAGCGATAGACGCAGACGGCTGCCAAGCTCACCAGCGCCAGAAATATCACCGCGTACCTCCACAAAGGATGCCGATTCGGCCACTCACCCGCGTGCTCGTTGCGCCCCCACTCTTGACTCATGACTCGCCTCCTATTGCTACTGCCGCAAGGCGCTCCTGCGCCTTACGCAATTTGTCCTGGTCGGCCCGCTCGATCAGCCTCTGCATCTCCTCGGCTGTCAGGGCTTCCCCCTGACTCAGTTTGAAGAACGCATTCAGCAGGATCGTCCGCAACGCCAGCAATTCGGAGAGGATGGTGTGCTCGGTTGCATTTGGCTTGGCTGCCCGGAGCAAAACATCACGCGCCCATTCGCTGATGGTTTGCCCACCGGCCAGAGCTTCCATCTGGGCATATTCTTCGTCCGTGACTTTCGTGCTGATGGATTTTGTGCGAAGCGAGGGCATGGGATTCCTCCCAACAAAATCAACAAGTTCCCGTATGGGAACTTGAGGTTGCCGCAAAGCGCCGTGAGGGGACTGGTCCGCGGTAAGCCGGTGGGTTTTCAAGAAGTTCCCGTATAGCAACCAAAGTTGCTATACAGCACCCGTTACGGGGTGACGTGTCCGCAAAACTCCCGGTGCCGAAGGCACCGCGCCTTTCGGGTTCGACGCAAGGCCAACGATTCGCGCAATTAACCCTGTTCGCCATATTCATTCTGAAGCTCCTGCAACCACCGCTGAATCTCGGGAATCGCCCACGCCTTCTGAAAGAGTTCGCGCAGGGCATTCCACTCGCTCTCGGTGAACTCGATGCCCAAATCGTTCTGGCGGAGCCACAAAGTGAACTTCGTCGCCCCCTTTTCCTTGGACGGCGTCACGAGAAAGTGCCTGCCATTCCAGGAACGCTTGGCCGACCATCCTTCGAGCATGGCGCGAAACTCGGCCAAGTCGGAGTACCGGGCAATCAGGTAGTTGACCCGGCGCACTGGGCCGAAGTCGATATACACGCCCAACTCCGGGCAGCCTAACGCCGTAAACGAGAGCTTAAGTTCGTCCAACTTGAGCGGATCGGGCAGGATAATTCGGCGGCGAAAGTCGTCATCGTTGGGACCCACTGGCCGCACGGGTTGGCGGTCGTGCCGCACCCAATGGCCCCGAGCGGCAAGACCCCATAGAGTCGGCCAATACGGGGCAAGGACCTGATCGAGCCTACTGCTCTCGACTCCTTCATCACGAACGGCGGTGAGAAAGCATCCGCCGACCGTACCTGGCCTCTGCCATTTCTCGGCTGGTTTCAGCAGTTCCTTGCGAATCGAAATCTGTTTCAGAACTGCTTGGTGTTTCTGCTCGGCATCATCATCGGAAAGCCGAACATCGGTGGAGTGGCCGCCGAGATTGCCGAAGTAATACCACGCGTGCTTTGAGGCGTGCTTCGTCCGGTTCTGATAGACGGCTTCGAAGGCGTCGAGTAGCGTGAGATAAGACTCCTTGGATGGAATCGCGGGCCAAAGCAGCGGTGGCTCCTGAGACTCTTCTTCTGTGCCGATCTGCACGTACTGCGCGAGGACATCCCATTCTGCGGCAGTCAGAGTGTGCTGCGATTCCCACTTCCTGCGAATGTGATAGAGGGAAGCGGTCGGTGTGCTGAGCATTTCATGGCGCGCTGCCTCGCGGTCCATGCCGACGACGCGCTCCTCGATAACGAGGAAAGCAGCCTCCCCCAAAGACACGGTGCGGCCCAATTGTTCGCTGAGAATTTTCTGGTAGCGCTCCAAGAGCTTCAGGCGGTCCTCGTTGAGTCGAATAGAAATGACTTCATGGCGGGGCTTCTTTTTGAGAATCGACATCATAGTTGACAAAACCTCCTACACTATCGTACCATGTTTACGTAAGCGTAGCTCGTTAGGCGACTGAATGCAAGAAGAATATTCCTCAGAGCAGCGTCAGAAGCCGGAGAGTGTTTTCGACGGGATACTCGTCGATCTTCTTGACCCTGCAGGAGTCATTGGCACGCAATGGCCGTACCATCACAAATCGAGACCTCGGTGCACATCGAGCGGCACTATGCCGTTACGGAAATCGCCGAAATGTGGAATTTGAGTGCTGATAAAGTTCGTGAACTTTTCGAGGATGAGCCCGGTGTGCTTGTGATCGGCGAACGGAGTCCGAGGCACAAGAGACGGTATGTCACCCTGCGCATTCCTCAAACTGTGGTCGAACGAGTTCATTGTCGTCTATCATCAAAGTCCGGCGTCCGGTAGGAGTGTTACACGATGCTGACCATCTATCGTCGTCACCGCAAGAACTGCAAGCAACGCGCAAGGGGTCGGAAACACCGACACTGCCAATGCCCCATTTGGGTTGACGGAGCACTTGGCGGGAAAGAGATGCGCGAGTCTTTGAAGCTCCGCGACTGGCAGCGAGCGCAAGACCTGATCCGCGAATGGGAAGCCGAGGATCGCCGCACAGTCCAGCAGGAACAGCAGGTCACGATTAAGGATGCTCATGCGAAGTTCATTGCCGACGCGGAAGCGCGGAAACTGAACAACGCCACACTAGACAAATACCGCCTACTTTTTCGACAGCTTGACAGTTTCGCGGAAACATACAAGCTGCAATTCCTCAAGCAGCTAGACCTAGACGCGCTTGCAACGTTTCGCGCAACGTGGACGCAGGGGCCGCGCACAAGCCTCAAGAAGCTGGAACGGCTCAGGGCGTTCATGCGCTTCGCCGAAAAGAGAAAATGGATTGATGACAATCCGGCAACTGAACTGAAAGCTCCGAAGGTTCCCAACAAGCCGACGATGCCTTTCACGCGGGAAGAGATGATTCGCATTTTTGCCGCGCTTGAACCTTACAGCAAAAGCGCGGGAATTCGTAACGGGCAAAGGCTACGCGCCTTCGTTTTGTTGCTGCGATATTCGGGATTGAGGATCGGGGATGCGACGCAGCTTGAAGTAGGCCGCCTTCACGGAAACAAGGTGTTACTGCATACGCAGAAGACCGGGGTACCTGTTTACTGCGTTCTGCCTGATGTGGTCGTTCAAGCGTTGGACGCAGCGCCGCGCTCAAGCGTGCGCTATTTCTTCTGGACGGGCGCATCAACGGTCCACAGTGCGAAGGGAAAATGGCAGCGCAGATTGCAACGCCTCTTTGAATTTGCGGAGGTGCCAACCGGCCACGCGCACAGACTCCGCGATACGTTCGCCGTTGAATTGCTACTTGCGGGCGTTCCGCTTGATAGAGTCTCGATTCTTCTCGGCCACAGCAGCATTCGAATCACTGAGCGTCATTACGCGCCGTGGACGCGTTCACGCCAAGAGCAAATTGAAGCTGATCTCAGGGCCGCTTGGAGCAACGATCCAGTGATAGGAGAGGTACACGCGGGGTACACGGCGAAACCCGCCGCCAGAACTCGTGTGTTATCAAGAAGAAGGATTGGTAGGGGCGGTGGGGATCGAACCCACGACCTTCGGCTTAAAAGAATCTAGGTAGGGAAATTGCTAACCCGTTGACGGCGCGCACCTTATAACGGGAAAACGGCCACGAAACAGCATCTCCTATAAGGCGTTATCGGGCGCTAATCGGGCGCTGCCTTTCGACAGGGTTTCATCGCACGCTTTACTAAGAATCCGGCTCTGTCTCCTCGTTCGTCGGACCGCTTCCAAGCAGTTTGATATCGCGTTTCTGTAGCAATAGTTGCACATGGTCTATCTTCTCGACATCGTCAGAGACCGGAAGCGAAGCGCCGAGCCCTATCAGCTGATCGACTTCTCTTAGCACGCGAGTTGTCAGGATTCTCCCCTCGTCGGCGTTAATCACATGACTCTCTACTGAGTGCTTGACTGTTTCGAGGACCGTTAGCCCCTTAGACACGGCCTCCATTTTTCTTTCAAAGGTGTCAAGTTGCCGAAACCTGATCTTGTCCCACCATTCATCCAGTAGCGTTTTAATTGCGTCCATAACCGTTTTCGCACATAGAACTCCAATTAGCAGGGCACTCCCAGAGTCGAAATATATAAGTCGGAGATCCTCGGTCACGCCCAGGATTCGTGCGACATTCGCGTGGAGCTTGATGAGGGTGGTAACAAAGCGCGTGAGCCTAATCGGCTCAATCCCCAGCCCGTCGTAATCTATGAGCTGAAGTTCCAACACATCTTCGGGGCTCTTGGCGGGTTCCAATTTCTCCTTTTCCAGAAGCTCGGAACACGATTTGTCCAAGTTTCTCAACGAGCCCAAGAGTGCGTGGAATCGAAAAAACTCGGATGTCCAAATAGTGGGGCTATTCGGCGCGCTTTTGAAAGAGACCATCAAGTTACTCAATCGCGTCGGATCGTACACGGAGCCAACGTCCAGTGATCTCATTATCTTCTTCGCTGTCGGGTCCTCCGCGAGTCGTTCGTATGCCGCCCGGGACCCAAATAATAGTTGGGCAAACAGTTGTTTCTGACCCTCAGCTATTGCCACGTTCGCGGTTCCGAGAAGCGGATCCAGCAGCTTGAGAAGTTCCACCACCTTCATGTCCTGGACGATTCTCTTTAGGGCACGTGTGTATTGGAGTGCTTGCATGTGCAGTCCTTGTATTCCTGTTCTTGATCCAGTCCATAGCCTGCTAGGCCCCGTCTGCCAGCAGCATTGTACTTCTTGAATGCTCTTTAGGCCCAGCTTACAGAACGGTCCTGCGCGAAAAAATCACGGATGGGATTTCATTATGGTGTGGCAAAGACTGCGCCGATGGGTACACGCCTTGCCACAAATCACATCAAGGAGATGATGTATGAGCGAGCACCATGTTGAGAAAAAGAAGGTGATGCGATTCCCACGGGAAAACGCCACGTTGGCCGCGCTCGATGCGAAGGCACTGGCCGGAATTGAGCGTGGGCGCAAAGTGAACATCGAAGTGGGTCATATCTTTCGCGAAATCAAGGCCGAGATTAGACGCGCCCTCGGTCACGGTCACTGGAGGCAACACTTCAAGGACACGTTCGTCCCACGCGGCATCAGCCTACGTACTGCCCAGGAATGGATGCGGATGGCGAGAAAAGAGAAAAACGCGGAATCCGCGCTTTCGGCGTCCGCGAGCGACTCGCAGGCGGAAGCCGTTCGCGACGCTACAGAGGCAGCGAAGGCAGAAGAAGGTTGCAGACGGAGATTGGAAAAGCGTGTGCTCGATCAGCAATTCCGGCAGCTAACTAGCGACCTACTGCGTTCAGCCTCTTGGCCGGCTGCGCGCCGTGAACTTATCGCGGCGCTAGATCAGCTTCAAACCAAACTCATCAACAAAAGGAAGGAGGAACCACGTGCGGACCTTGCTGCTTAAAGCGGACTACCGGGAAGCAGCCGCCAAGCGACGCGGTAGGTTTCCGCATCCGTTGAACGTAGCCCATACCATTGATCGCGATACCGAAGTCCAGACGTCGGATGGAAGAATCATTGCCGTGCTTCTTTGCGCCGTGATCCCATCCGAGCTTGGCAAGCCAGCCTATCGACTATGGAACAAGGTAAGAGGTGTGCCGAGGAATAGAACTATGGCCATGGGCACGAACTCCCTGCACACGTCTACCAACAAGGATGGTGTCCCATCGCCCCGCTCAGGGGTTCATCCACGCGTGCTGGAAGTCAGCCCGGCTCGTCAAGGGATTCTCGGCTGGAAGAATCGGGATGGCGAGATGAGCCGGCTCAGTAGTGAACATCCCGAAATGTTGTCCGATACCAAACCGCTCATCAAACTGGTAGATGCACTTTATGCGCACCACCTGCCCGCTTTCTATGCGCTCCAGAGGGCAGAGGTGAAGAAAGCTCCGGGCCGTCTCTGGCACACAGCGTTCTCCTCAATTTACATCGCCAAGAATTTCCGAACCGCCTATCACGTCGATAGAGGTAATCTGCTGGGCACGATGACAGCGATTATGCCGCTCGGCAAGTTCACAGGGGGTGAATTGGTGCTACCGCGCTGGCGAATTGCGTTCGCCTACAAACCCGGCGACCTGCTGTTCTTCGACCCGCAGCAGTTGCACGGGAATCTACCGTTTAAAGGGAAGAGGATTTCGGCAGCGTTCTACGTGGCACGTCAGCGAAGAGGAGAAGCGTGATGAAGAAAAAGAAGCAAGCTAAGCGAGAAGTATTGATGAAGTGCCAGTGCGGTTGGGAGGAAACGCCAAGTTCAGAAGGTCAGGTCCCGCTTCGATGCATGCAATGTCGGAAAGGCCCGATAGCGAATGCTCCGTATGGGGTGGGGAAATACATCAGGAGCGTCGAAACTCTCATCGAAGCGGTGAAAACCGAGACAGGCGTCGAGGGATTGTTGAAGGAGGCGGTTGTCTTGGCGGAGAAAGCCCAATCCCCATTCACTATCTCGATTCGAGACCGCCAGGAGGAATAAGCAAGGGAGCAAGTCCAAAAAGCGCAACCTTAGTGTCGGCGCCACTCGCCTATTTTCACGCGTGCTGGGGAATTCTCACGGATTTGAACCCTTTCAGTTTCGGGCCGTGCCCAGGGTAGTTTCTCGCGCCCCACTCCGTCGCCTCCACCTGAGGCTCGAAACTGCGTTCGGTGTTAGCTGCTCGCCCTCTATTGCGACGGTCAGGGGAAGGAGAAAACTGCCGTCACGTTGTCAGCGGCGATGCGACCGCTGACAAATCTCTAGGATACAGACGTTCAAATTCCATCTTAGCTACCTGATCGACGGTGTAAACTCTCACTAGGTCATCCACACCAACCTCGACTTCCCTCTTGGTTTGGTTGATGCGAAGATGTCCGATAATCTTCACTTGATCGCCGATTTTCAGTTTGGCCAGTTCATCGGCACGACTGTTCTTGCCATAGATTCTGATTTGATTGTATTCACCGAAATTGTCATTGATCCGCAGTGCTGAGACGCAATAGCGATTTTTACCAGACTGTTTCGAGAATGGCTCATAGGCGAGGGCACCAGAAATTTCCACCATGTTGCTCCGTGGAACATGCAGCCGATACCTCTCAACGATTTCCACGTCTCTGCGATTCATTGTGCTGACCTGTAGAGTGTAGGATCAGTGCTGAGACCTGTAGCCGGATCGAAATAGCTCTTGCCGCTGAAAGCAAGCTCTAAACGATCTAGCTCCCGCGCGTGCTGTTCCACGCCACTAATAGCCAGAGCCAATTCATTCTCGGCGGCGTTCAGAGCTTTGCGAGCCTCGAAATCAGCAGCAGCCGCATTTCTCGCTGCTTCTTCTGCGTTGGTCAAATTGCTGGTGGCAGTTTCAATCTCTTCCTGAGAAGCGAACCTGGACAGGTGCGTTCTTTCGCGGTAGCAAAGCTGGACCTGCGCTCTGGCGCGCACTTTTGCTTCTTCCGTCGCATTCACTCGCTGCATGACCGTGGCGACCTTTCCACGCAGTGCCGGAAGTTTTGCTATGACTCGCCTGCCGTTCACCCGGACATCTTCCCAATGAGAATCGAGACTGTCGAAATACTCTCGCTCGATTCCTTCCAGTAGCGAGTCCACTGCCGAGAGTGGAGTTATGAGGATGTTAGACAACGCCTCTTTGATTCTCTGTTTCTGCTGTGAAGTCGTGGCGATAGCTTCCAGTTTTTGTAGACGTTCACAAGCCAACCGTGTTAGCGATGTTGGCTTTTGACGTTTTGCTCGGCTGAAATCCTCCCGCACCAGCGATTCGGGGAGGGGATCCAACGGGCTAACATTGGCCGCAGAGATCGGAGCTTCATCACCTGTATCCCGCAACGGCTCATTTGGATTGCTGACCATGCCCCCGAAACTGCGTGCTACAGCATCAGCGTCGATGATCGGAGCAAGAGACGATTCACCAGCACGTTCTGAAAGCACTTGAGTAAATGGTTTGAACATCGAAGTTTCTCCGTTTCAGTCGGTTTAGAATGGCTTGCCGCGTACCGTTTCTTGCCTTTACAGAGCGATTTGCCGCGTTTTCAGCCGCGATACGCGGAAATGGCCGTATTGGGGGAAACGGGTTGACTTAATCTGCGTTTCTGCGCTCGGTATGCGAGGCGAGACTCGAATTCGCCAGGACGCTCGATGCGATTGGCTTCGATGTACAAAACGCCGTCACGATCAGTTGAAAGTTTTCCGCCAACTACGATGTCGGCACCGAAGCTCATTTGCAGCGCGGCGAGCCGATCACGTGGTGACCTGGCGATGCATTTCACAATGCCATCAGCGAATGACACCTCGAACGCAACCACTTCCCGCGATTCAAGGATCTGACGCGCTGCCTGCACGAGCGTTCCGGCGATCTGAAGGCGATTCAAGGGCATCATGCTAGTTCTCCGCAGGGACGAGGTTGGAATTTCGCTCCAGCTTCGTAATCAGGGGAAGCAAAACTTTCATGTCGCAATCGCCGACAACGCTATCCCTTGGCCGTTGGCCCAAGTACGAAGTCAAGGCCCTGCGTTCAGTCGAGGTCGAGTTGTTCCGTTGCTGATCGAGCAAATTGGTTTGCAAAACCCACGTCGCGTATTCAATGCGGTCGGATGGCTTGACATATCGTGCGAGAACACTCGCGCCGTCCATGGCGATGGATTTGCTGTGCCGTTCTGCCACTTTCGTCCTGCGTCCGCTAACAGAATCCATCACCAGGTCAAGCGCCTTATGCAAATCCTTCACGGACATCTTGAAGGTCTTCTCCGACGCGAGTTCCTCTTCGTCATCGTCCTCTTCAGATTCTTCGGAGTCACTCTCAGGACCACGCGCATCGAGCACTTCGTCCAGGAGGACATGCAAACGTTCGGTCTCAGGGCCGGCAACGAGATTGCCGTGTGACATTGCATGATCGAGCGCAGCGTGCTGTCGGCCACGCGGCTCCAGTGGACTGGTAATGATCCGCGTCGCGCTCGGGTGGAACACACATGCACGGATGGCTTGGGTATTCTTTTCTAACAGTTCTTGTGATGTCATCGTGGGCTCCTGAAAATCTTGTCCATCGTTCGATGCAACGGATTCGACGGACCGTCCGAAATCCTTGTTCGCTCGGCGACTTTGAACGCGCTGGCAGGTGCCGTTTTCTTTGCTAGCCGCTCACCTTCGCCTGACATCATCGTTGGCACTACGCCTTCAGGATTGGCGTTGTGGTTTGTACTCTTCTCGCTGAATTCAGTCGTATCGTTTGCTCTCATCGCTTGCCCCCGTCGAGTTTCTTCAGCATTGCGTCAAAGCTCTTGCCAGCACCAGAATCAAACGTCAGTCCCAATTCGCCCTCGTACGGTTTGCACCATGCGTCCAATTCAGAGCCGCTGCTACGGAGCGAGCGTGGACGGAGCTGGTTAAACTCCTTGCTCGGATCAAGCTGCGAACTGGTCGGGTCGACTACACCGCTGTTGTTTCGTGTGATATCAGACATCGTGTTTCTCCTTTTTCAGCAAGTCATATTTCATTTCCAGAAGGATCACCTGCGCTTCCAGAAGCCCTAAAAACCGTTTCGCGATGCTGGTTAGCTGAGGTTCGTGATCGTGCAGAACGTTGATGGATTTCCGCATTTCGACCACCAGCGTTTGTTTGTCAGGTTGCTTCTTCGCCACGCTCACGGCTGCACCTCTTCGTTTTCGGCAGAAGGCAATGCCCGATGTTCCTGACCCTCAGGGCGCTTGCCAAGGGTTGCGTAGGCGTTGCTCATGCTGGTGATCAGGATGTCGATATTGTCGGCGCCATCCGAGTTGATGGTGACGGCTGGGCGCCCTTCGGCTCGGTCCACTAGCTCAGCCGCAGCACCGATGTTGCCGCACAGAGCTTTTGCGGCGAGCACTTCTACGATGCCTTCGGCAAACGTCCGCCCGGCAGGATCACCCGGCAAGGCGCAGGCGAGCAGGGCACGCGCGGCTTTGGACACTTCGGCGGACTTGGTTCTGCCGCCGGGATTGCCGCTCACACCTTTTGGAAAACGCGTGCTCAAGCCGTAGCGATTGCCCGGCTCGAAACTTTTTCCGCGCGGCTTCTTTTTAAGTCTGAGAAGAGGCGTTAACTGCTTATGCGCACGTTTTGAGATTTCTTTTTTCCTCACGATCTAAGTTACCCTCCGCGAAATCCAGGTCATGCCTGTAGGGATTTGTGGCTTGATTCGCTTCGGTGGTCGCGGCACTTCGATCACCGTGCATTGGCAGCATCCGGGGACACGACAGCGATAGTGCAAATCTTTCGGTGCTGACTTGCGTTGCCATGCCGCTCTCAGGATTGGGCCTTCTACACGCTGCATCTTTACGCCAACGTGGACCGAGCAGCGGGGCCGTTTCATAAGGCGACCCTAAGCTCGATAGGCCGAAGGTCATCAGCGGAAAACGCAACGTTTATGGGCAGTTTTCCGTGCTGACGCCCGTTAGGCGTCCGGTAAAGGGTAAATTTCGTCATTTTCGGATACTCCTAGGCTATCTATACCACTTGTTAAATAGGCCGTGCATGACGTTGAAACAATGATTTCCCGCGTTTTCCGGGCGGAATAGGGGAAAGGGGCTAGGAAGCCGGGTAAGGGCCGAATTCCTAGGCTGACTTCTCTTTTATGACCCGGAACACCTTCTTGTTGTCCTTACCCTGTGGAATCATCCGCCAATATTTTCCGCTGCCTTCTTTCAGCAGTTGGATGGCCTGCTTCTCGCCGAGCAGTTTGCTTCCGTTCTCCGTACGCTTGGCTGCCAGCTTGCCCAGGTCGTTCTGGCCTGCTTTCGGATTCTGGTCGATCACTTCTTGCAGCCACCGGACCTTCTTCTCCACCTTGCGCACGGATATGTCCTTGATGGCCTCGACGTTTGTTGTGTGCCATTCGCCATTCGCATTAACCGTAGCTTTGACTAGCATCGAAAACGTGCCGACACCTTCAGGGGCGAATCGCTTCAAGAAATTCTCAACCCGGATAACACAGCTAAACGATCTGCCGTCTAAGCTCATAGTCTTCTCGTGAACTGAGAAGAAATGGGCCGTATCCATCTGCGTCATTTTCGCGGTGGTCCCAATTGGCTCTTTTCCTCCCTTTTTGCCCGTGTGATCGATTATTGTGCACGTAGCACCCATGTCGCAGTAACGGCGCATCGCCCGATAGATAGGTGCAGCGTGGCTAGCATCGTTCCCACTGTCCCCGGCCCGTAACAGGCTCGTAAAGCTGTCGAAAATGATGCAAGGTCCGAAACGGCTAGCCTTCTTACAGCGGCGAATGAACTTCTCAATAGGGTCATCCCCGATCTCGGCGGGCTGTGGGGGGAGTTCGAGGGATCGGTTCCAGATCGTGAACCATGGATCATTGGGATTGATTCTTAGGTCCTCGCAATATGATTTGAGCACGCCGGGTGGGTTTTCGTAGTCAAGGTAGAGAACCATCCGACGCTCTGTCTTGCGACCTAGAAATGGGATGCCTTGCGAAATGCACCAAGCCGCCAGTAGATGGATGCTCGTTTTGCGCGTACCGAACTTACCGCAACTCACCTGCGTTGTTCCCTCGACAACGAAATCCTCAATCAGCATCTTGTTCTTCTTAATCTTCGAGGGATCAAATCTCGGGATGCCTTTGAGTGCGGGAGTTACATCAACAGCCTCACGGGGAAACCTCTGAATCTTCTTCACGATATGCCCCCTATATACAATTACTTCTGGCAAAGGCAAAGTTCGGTTACGCGAACATCAAATACAGCATTTCGCCTAACCGCGATTGTAACACTGATAGCCTCACCGAGCAAAAAGCGCTCGGTGAGAGGCTCGCTCCGCTCGCCTCGTAAAACCTTTGGGATTTTGGAGACAATCCCTCTTACCCAACATCCACAGTCTAAAAAGGTTTTGCGCGTGCGAAGCACGCTCCAACGAGCGTTTTTTGCTCGTTGGATTAACCCTTCCCCAAAAATCGCTATGCGTTTTGGAAGGGGGGATTATAAGGGGGGAAACCTTTTGCTTCCGGTTACGCGGTCCCCCTTTCCCTAGGCTGCGCCTAACCGCCTAACCCATCGAAATCCGCTCATCCCCTCCCCCTTCTAGGCGTCAATCGGGCGTCACCGAGAACCTTCGGAAGACGGCATTAGGGGTTAGGACGCGGGACCTTCGGGCGGTCTAGCTTAGGGTCTTCTCCATAGACACGAGACTACTCTTATAGTGAAGGCGTAGATGAAGGAGGGGCGAGCGGATTCAGTTTTCGCGCGAACCGGCTTTTATCCCGGTAGAGGAATCCAGAAATGACTACCGGGACCAACGGGAATTCAGGTACGCTTCCGCCGCGCGCCGTAGACGGGTACAGGAGAAAAACCTTGACCCGAAAACGGCATCAAGACGGACAGTTGTTAAAGCTGCGGCACGGATGGGCTATGAGGTTCTACGAAGAGAGCGGCGAGGGTCAACGACAACGCGTGCAGAAGTTTCTCGGCAACTTCGAGGAGCTTCCGACGCGCCGGAGTGCGTTGAATATGATGCAAGGGGAACTCTCCGCCGTTAATCAGAGCCTCGTGGCGCGTCCCCGAACAACCCTAACTTTCCGCGTCTTCGCAAAGCAGTGGATCTCAGGATGCGAGAACCGGAAACAGAAACCGATTAAGGCAAGCGTCTCGCACAATTGGCGCTGCATTCTCAAGAATCACCTGCTGCCGCTGATTGGAGACGTACCTTTGTCGGACGTAGGCAACCGGACGATGCGATCCGTAGTCGAACGCCTGGCCGCGAAGAAGCTATCACCAGCGACGATCCGGAACATCACGCTCGTCATTAAGCTGGTGCGGTCTTCCGCCATCGACGACGACGGAAACGAATTGTTCCCGGTGAAGTGGAATTCCCGATTCATCGACATGCCGATTGTGGACGAGACAAAACAACGCAAGCCCTCGTTCACGGGCGAGCAGGTCGAGGCCATCGTCAAAGCAGCGACGGGACGGCTCCAGATGGTCGCCATCCTGTTCGCGGCAACCGGATTAAGGGCCGGAGAATTGCTCGGTCTCGAAGTCCGTCATTTCGATGGTTCTTCCGTTAAGGTCGAACAGGCGATTTGGGGTGGTGATGGAAAGGTGTACGAGCCTAAGACGCAGAACGCCTACCGCGTCGTAGACCTGCACCCGGATGTCGCTTCCCTGCTCCAACGGTTCATCGGTGACCGCAAGTCTGGTTTTATCTTCCAGACCAGCAGCGGGAAGTCGATAAGCCAAACGAACCTGCTAAAACGGGAATTCCATCCTCTGCTCGAAGAACTCGAATTCGACAAACGAGGCTTCCACGCGTTCCGTCGCTTTCGGAATACCTTCCTCCGCCAAGGGCATTGCCCGGACGGTGTCCTAAAGTTCTGGATGGGACACGCCGACCGGGATATGTCGGACCACTATGACCGTTCGCGCGAGGACGTGCAGTTCCGGCGGGATGTAGCGAAGTCTATGGGAGTAGGTTTTGAGCTTCCGAAAACGCTCGCTCCAAAGCGCCCCAAAGTGGGCGATGCGGTTGTGGTTTCGGGCGTTAACGGGCGTCAAGCAGAAGCAGTACCCGAAGGGGAGACGATTGCTGCCACCCCCTAAAACATTGGGTAAAGTGTTGGTAGGGGCGGTGGGGATCGGACCCACGACCTTCGGCTTAAAAGGCCGCTGCTCTACCACTGAGCTACGCCCCTGTATCTTCCTAACATCTTACATTGAAATGATTTAACGCACATCGATACTCAATGCAAATTTTTCATTTTTCCCTAGTGGCATTTGAGGTGGCAGTTCTCGAGTGGCAATTGCGGGCTCGTTGTGGCGCGTGCCGGCAGGTGACCTCTGTATTACACTTTACTTTTGGCGTATCCGGGCGAGCGCGGACGACTAAGGGCGGTACGGCGAGCCTCGGACTGTTAGGCCGACGCTTCACGGCACAATGAAGAACATAACTGCCGCTTTGCTGGGAGCGACACCGTGGTGCGTGTTTCGATTGATCTCTGCACACTAGGTCCTGACGACCATCTATGGCATATTCCATCCATGACATAGGCGCGCGGGCCGCCCCTACGACTGTTCTTTTTGCCCCGCATCGGTGCGCTATTCTTCTTCCTGCACTGGGTCGCGAAGGAACGAAACATGGCAAGAAACTTTGAGGAACTACGTAAGAAGATGTCTCGGCAGGCCGGCGCTCGTTCTAAGGTCGCCGCGAGAAAGATGATTCAGGCACTGCCTCTTGCGAAGCTCCGGGATGCACGGAACAGGACGCAGGTGAATCTCGCCCGGAGACTCAATATCGATCAGAGCGCAGTGTCAATGATCGAGCACGGGAACAATCTGTACTTGAGCACCTTGAGCGACGCGGTTCGAGCCATGGGAGGCGAGCTGGAACTGACAGCGAAGTTCCCGAGCGGTGAGATTCATATTGTGACGCTTACTGGCAGCGAGACCCAGGGCGAGCCGGCCTTGATACATGCCAAACGGTAATATGGTGATTGTGCTCGCCAAGGCCTCATTCGCGCTAACGAGCGCCGGAAAGATTTCGCGTGAGAGTGGAAGAAGTTTGGACTCATGTCCGCAATCGATTGGCTGTAGCGAATTCTCTTCCCCTTCGGTAACTCCAAGCATCGGTAGGCCTCAATCCTATAGAGGGTCTGCGCAACAAGCTGAAGGTCACCGGTGAAGGCACATTTCTCTTAGTGTCTTCAATTCAAAGACTTGGCGCGCCCGGCAGGACTCGAGTTTGCGGCATTCTGCTTAGAAGATACATCCAGAAAGGCTATCCTGTTGCTTGTACTTGGCTCTGCGAACTTCTCGCATCACGGTTTTGCATGGTATTCGGGCCTTCTTGGACCCAAGTTTACCTCTTGCCCAATAAACATTAGGTACGAGGCTGCGCGCGTCGCGATGGCAGTAGCGGGCGTATCTGGAGAACAGCTAATTCCGTTGAAATGTGTCAACCGCGATGATTTGACTCAGGAGATTGCGATGGGCAACACCCTACACAGCGCTGTTGCTCTGTCCTGCCGCCTGGATGCGACCGTTGTCCACAAAACTGAGGAAGCGTCGCGCCAATTCTTGAATCCGCCGGCCCTGACGCAGCCGGACGGCCTCGGCTGGGATGAGATCCCTACCCACTCCGAGCGCGCTGGCACCCGCAGAAATAAGGTTGAAGCCCGTCAATTGGGTCACGCCTCCCGCAGCAATGAGCGGAACATCCGGCAAGGCAGCTTTCAAGGATCGAATGTAGCGATCGCCGCCGGCTGCGTCGCAGGGAACCACCTTCACAAAGTCCGAACCGGCGTTCCACGCCGCGATAATTTCGGTAGGCGTAAACGCCCCGGGGAAAACGGCTACGTTTTCGTCGGCGGCAAACTCCACGACCGGCAGTACCAGGCCGTCGCTGGTCAGAAATTTCGCGCCTGCGCTCAAACACTGCTGAGCCGTGGCGACACTCGTGATGCTTCCGGCGCCTACGATCGTGTTTGGCGCGTGCTTCACCACATGGGACAGGAGGTCGATCGCTCCGGGCACATTCATGGCAATTTCCAGAACAGGGATGCCGACTTGGGCGAGTGCTTCCGCCACGAAAAGGGCATCTTCAGCAGAGTTCACGCGAATGGCGGGAACAACACCGACCTCCTCGATGGTGGAGCGAATGTCTTCCTTCGTCATTCCACCAACTGCGAGAGGTTCAAAACCGCGTTCGTCAATAACAGATCGCATCGTTTGAGTCATAGCGTTGCCCCTTCTCCGCATTTGAAAGCAAGGCATGGCGTCCAATGCGGACAGGGCATTAATTAAACATAAGTACTATATATTCACAAATAGAAAAAGCTGATATGACATACAAATTTCTCAGCGGGGCAAGGTGAGTGGGCGCTACTCGGGCTGATTAGACTTTAGGGGATAAACGGCCGAGCACCGTCACGAGCTAACCGAACATCACGCCGAGGTACTAGGGCTAGGAGTGCCAGGGATTGCGGCGCGAGCGAACTGCGGGCTCATTCGCGCTTCCTGCACGGATGGCGTGTTGCGCAAGTTCTACTCGGAACCGGAACGACGTGTAGATTGACGGCAACGTGTCTGGACTAGGCAGGTCGATCATAAGTGATGATGCCGCACCCGCCGATTCGCTTTAGAGAAAGCCTCATCGTGGCGATTAGCGAAATTGATCGCCAAACGCCACGAGAGGCCCACCGCGTTTACTGCGCCGCACGTGCCAATGTTGAGCTTGAACTGCCTCCTTTGCCACGTACTACTTTTCCTTGTGCCCGGTGTCTACAGACGTGACCACGAGCTGATTGCCATCGAGGTCGCCACTCACTGTGACTGAGTTCTCCGCAGCGGCCTTCGCAAGCTCGTTGTCGAAGCCTGATAGCACGTAATGGCGGTCGCCGACTACGAGTACGTAGGAGGCTCCCCGGCCCATCCACGACTGCGTGCACGAAAGCCGCGTCTGGTTCTTGCACATATTTGGCATAAGACACGTCGTGCAGGTCACATATCCGGTCACAGTGACGTGTTGCGACACCGGCCGGGCGCTGGCGCTGCCCGCAAACATCGAGCACAGCGCAAGAGCGCCGGCTAGCACTACAGCTTGATACATCGTGTTCCTAATCATGGTCTCTCCTCGGGACCCTTGTTGCTTTCCACAGCGCGCGTCGCGGAAAACCGAATGCTGGAACCGCGCGGCGATCGGGCTGTGTGAGTCTCGTCAGGGACAGCATAGGAAATGCAGATACGGACTGCATAAGATGTTGGTAAGCGGTTTATAAATGTCAAATATGGCGTTTTCCGCCGATTGCGGATCGGCCCCATCCACAAACCCTATGGGCAGGATATAAAGAACAGATAAGTGTGTGGCTGTTCTACGCATATATAATTCACACACCATAATTTGGATCAGCGCCAGGGTACTGATGGCAGATTCCATCGATTTTGCGAGGAGCCAGACGCCATGAGCAGATACCGATTCCTCCGGGGGATTCTCCTTACTCTGATTATTGGCATGTTTCCCATGGGCGCGAATGCCGGCGGCAAGAATAGTCCGACGTACGACGGAGCGGTGGATTTCGGCGCCCAACTCCTCCACATGGACGATGGGTGCCTTTCCCTGGACGGCAAGGTATCGTCCGGGAGCTTTTTCGACGATCTCAAGCGAACCGAGGTCGGCAGCCGTTTCGAATATAGAAAACGCGGCAGAGTTGTGACGGAGTATCCCGAGTCGTTGACAACGTCCATCCGCATCGAGGGCGGCCAATGCGCTGCCGCGGTGTCAAATTCACCTTCCTCCATTTTTCGCGGCGATTCGTTTTCGCTGAAATTCCAGGTGGAATGGAAGGATGGGATGCAGCTGAGACCGGCCGCTTTGTCCCCTGGGGTCGCTCACTGCGTTGGGTATTCGAATCTCGTCATCCCTGCGGATGTCACGATCCCCGTCGTAACGTGCCAATTGACGGTGGACAGCAAGGGTGTTCCGCTGGGGGATCACCTGATCGTGTCGATTTTTGCAGCAGACGGGAAACGTATAACCCGGATATCCGCCCGCCCCTGACGACCCGGCCTTGTGTTTGGCAAGATACAGTTCGAAGAGAATTCGCGGTCGCGGGGTTTCGAACTTGCTCCGTTCGCGCATGCCTGCTAACGAACCGTCCCGGGTAGGCTCGGTCGTACGATCAAAGTTGTTGACGTGTGACGTCTGGCCTTAGTCCCGTCGTTCGGAATCCCCTAGAGACAGCCTCTTCGTGGCGAATGGCGAAGCGATTCGCCAAGCGCCACGAGAGGTCGGGCCGTTTTCAGTGCCACTCAGGCCGGGGCCAGGGTTGGGCGACCCTTGCTTCCCTGCACCTGCGCTGTTACTTCTCCCTGTGGGCAAGATCGACCGAGACAACCGTAAGTTCGGTGCCGTTCAGCTCTCCGGTGATTGTGACTGAGGATTCGCCAGCAGCCTTTAGCAGATCCTTTTCGGAGCCTGACAAGACGTAATGGCGGTCGCCGACTACCAGCACATAAGAAGCGCCTTGGCTAACTCCCCATTGGGTGCAGGAAAGCCGCGTCTGTGCCTTGCACGCATTCGGCATAAAGCAGGTCGAGCAGCTGATCCAGCCGGTCAAAGTGACGTGTTGCGACTCGGGCTGCGCGCTGGCCCTGCCCAAGAACATCGAGCCGAGCGCGAGAACGCCGGCCACAACAACAATCCGGTACATCGCCTTCCCAATCATGGTCTCTCCTCGGGACTCTTCCTGTTTCCGACAGCGCGTGTCGCGGGCAAGGCGAGAGTTGAATCCGCGGGACGATCGCGTTGTGTGAGTCTCCTAAGGCAGAGAATAGGCAACGCAGATACGAACCGCATAAAATGTTGCTAAGTGCTGTATAAGATGAAGATAAGGGATTTATGTGCCAGTTTTCTATCGATCCAATCCATAAGTTTAATGAGTTTGACCAGCCGTCCAGATATTTGTAACCTTAGCAAGCCATCTTCAACAAACAGCTGGGCTGGCCGAGGATCTCGGCGGGCGGTGATGCTTTGTCGTCCAAATCGGTGACTCCTAACGCGGCCACTTCAATCGACTTTCGCCGGCGGCCTGTTGCCGGCCGGTCCGACACTCATCCCGCAAGGACCAGCCTCTCAGACGAGAGTGATTCCTCGATGATCAAGCGTCTTGGAAAGGCCATTGGTTCGCCTGTAGTGGGCCTCGCCGTCGTTCTTCTAATCACGGCGATCTTTCGACACGTACCGCTCGCGAACGAAACAACGGTGGGTTTTACATTCCTGCTTGCGATTCTCATTGCGTCTACCGTTGGCGGGCTCGGGACTGCGATTGTGATGTCAGTCGCGGCCACACTGGCTTACGACTACTATTTCATCCCTCCGGTCGGCACTTTGAACATCACAGACTCGCGAGATTGGGTGGCGCTAACCGCCTTCCTTATCACATCTGTTGTAGGTAGCACGCTTTCGGCGTGGGCGCGCCGCCAAACGAAAGAAGCTCGCCTGCAACGGAGGGAAGCCGAACAATTGTACGACCTGAGCCAGAGACTCCTGAGCGCGGGGGACTCGCTGGAGCTGTGCAACGCGATCCCGTCGGACATTGTGGAGGCCTTTGGCGCACGAGCCGCGGCTTTGCTTCTTGCCGAGGGGCAGACAGTATTCTATTCACCCGGGGGTTCGCAGCAGATTGACGCAGGACAGCTGAAGGCCAGCCTCGGTTTCAGGGAGGTTCAGGTCGAAGCCGACAGCGGGCTCTGCTTCGTGCCCCTGCGATTGGGAATCAACATGATTGGGAGTATCGGCATCGCAGAGACGTCTCTTTCCGAGGCGACGTTGGAGTCTCTAGGGTCGCTGGTAACGATTGCGATCGAGCGCGCCCGCGCGATTGAGCAGGTGGGTAAGATCGAGGCCTTACGTGAGAACGAGCGGCTGAAGTCGGCTCTGCTCGACGCGATCACGCACGAATTCAGGACGCCGCTCACCGCCATGAAGGTATCGGTTACCGGCATGCTCTCCGATCTGAATTTCGACCGGGAGCAGTGCAGAGACCTGCTGACCATGATCGACGAAGGATGCGATCGAATCGACCACCTGGTTGGTGAAGTATCCGAAATGTCGCAACTTGAATCTGGCGATATCAAGCTCGATTTCAGACGCTATACCGCGAGGGAACTGATCGAAACGGCGTTGGCGGAGTGCAGAAGCATTCTGGGCACCCGCCCCATCGACCACAAAATGGCAAATGAAGGGGTGGCCGTCAGGGCCGATTTGTTTTGGGCGACTAAAGTGCTCGTGCATCTGATCAGCAACGCGAATTTATACTCCTCTCCGGGAGACCCTATCACGCTCCGCACGGAGATAAGAAACGGCTTCGTCTTCTTCAGCGTCGAGGACCGGGGGCCGGGAATCGATCAGGCCGAGTTGGGGCGGATTTTCGAGAAATTCTATCGTGGCAAAGAACATCGATTTCGCATCGAGGGTACGGGCATGGGCTTGCCGATATCAAAGGCGATCGTCGAGGCGCATCACGGGACTATTGGTGTTACCAGCAAGGCGGGAGAAGGATCCGTTTTCTACTTCAGCCTGCCGATAGACAGGTCATTAGACGCTGGCGAGTGATTCGAGCGGTTGCGCCGCGAATTCCTGCGCAAGAAACTCCGAAAGATCGGAAGCAAATTCACGCGCACTCGCGTAGCGATTGGCCCGGTTGCGTGCGAGAGCACGCTGGACGATGGCGTTGAGCCGGGGCGATATTTCAGGATTGATTTCGCAAGCGGGCGGCGGATCAACCAGCAGGCGCAGGTTCATGGCAGTGAAAGGATCGAGACCGGAAAACGGCACTTCGCCCGTCAACATTTCAAACAGCATGATTCCGAGAGAGTATACGTCGCTGCGGGCGTCCGTTCGCTTCCCCGTTATCTGTTCCGGCGACACATAATCCGGCGTGCCCACCGCCTCTCCTAACCTCTCTCGCTTCCACACGTTCACTCTTATATCGCGGGCGATGCCAAAGTCGATGAGCTTGATGGTGGCTCCGGCGACAACCATCACGTTGTCCGGTTTGAGATCGCCATGGACAACTCCATGGCCGTGGATGTGCGCGAGCGCATCACAGATCGCGAGCGCGATTCGGACGGCACGCTCAACGGGCAGCATCTCCTGCTCTTCCATAATTTCTCGGAGCAACTGCCCTTCAACCCACTCCATGACCGCATAACGATCGCTCGCGTCGCCATTGGACAGCACTTTCACGAGTCCGGGGTGGTCGAATTTCTTGCCGATCTCAGTTTCATAGCGGAAGCGGTCAAGAACGTACGGATCGCACAGTTTCCACTGATGCGGAATTTTGACAGCTACGACACGGCCTGTATTCGTGTCGGTCGCGCGGAAGACTGACGCCATGCCGCCTTTCGCGACGAGCGCCTCAAGCCGGTAGTGATCGAGCAGATCCCCAGAATGGACTGAAGTTGTTGTGAGTGGGCTCATGCGACCTAGCGATGCTAGGCCCACGTACCTACGAGATCCGTGAAAGAGTTATAAGCTTCCCATAAGAAAGCTATTCAGGCTGCGAGTCGGTCACTGTGTGGACAATCAGCGACATGGCGTTGATTGTGGACGACTTGATCTAAATGGGCTTATCCAAGGAAAGCACGTGCGTGCCGTTACCCGATGTACGGGCCTTCTCGCTGCGGAGGCTTCCCTTCACGAGCGCTTTTGACAAAACCTGCGAATCGGTGGGTCAGTTCGCCAATCCGGTTCGCTTCCCGATGCCGGATGGCCCGTGCCGGAATGAGTTCGCCTCCGACGCCTAACGCAACTGCGCCCGCGAGGATGTATTTTGAGGCGGTTTCCTGATTGACGCCGCCTGCGGCGACCAGAGGAATATGTGGAAACATTTTATGAAGAGATCCGATGTAGCCCTCTCCACCAATATGCGCACAGGGCACGACCTTAACAAAGTCACAACCGGATTCCCAAGCTGTGATGACCTCGGTAGGGGTGAGGGCTCCCGGCAATACGACAACTCCCTTTCTTGCGGCAAATTCGAGTAGCGCCAGATGCAGCCCGTCACTAGTGAGAAACTGCGCCCCGGCGTCCAAACAGCTTTGTGCCATTTCCGCATTCAACACGCTTCCCGCGCCCACGATGAAATCTGGATTCTGCTTTACCAAATCTGAGATTGCTTCCGTCGCTCCAGGCATCGTCAAGGCAATTTCAACGATCGGAATTCCGCCACGGAAGACTGCTTCGGCAGCGAAAAGGGCATTGTCCCTCGAATCCACGCGAATCGCCGCGACGATGCCGATTTCTCTAATTTTCTTACGCACATCTTCCCTTTTCACTTAGCCGCCTCCTTCCCTTCCAACCGAGATTTCCATTTAGTCCCCCAGCTCTCGTTCGAGGTCAAGGAGGGTTGCCGCTGCATTTTCAAAATGGAAATGTGCCAGTGAGACGTTACTCGGCGGATTGGGATTTTTTCCTCAGCGCCGCGAGTTGACCGCGACCCTCATTCACAAATTTCACGAACCGCTGCGCCAACTCACGAATGCGCCCCGCCTGTTTGTACCGAAGTGCGTCCTCCGGGATTAGATCTCCCCCCACGCCGAGCGCAGTGGCGCCTGCCAAAATAAACTTTTGAGCCGTTTGTTGATTCACGCCGCCGGCGGCGATCAGAGGAATTTGAACGAACGCCTTCTTGAGAATCCTGATGTAGCTTTCGCCGCCCACAGGGGCGCAGGGAAACACCTTGACGAAATCGGGTCCGGCCTTCCATGCGGTGATCACCTCGGTTGGGGTGAGCGCCGCGGGCCACACCGCGATCTCCTGTTTGTTCGCGAATTCGATAATGCTGAGGTCGAGCCCGTCGGTTGTGAGGAAATTCGCGCCCGCACCTATGCAGCGGCGCGCCGTTTCCGTGTCGTACACGCTCCCCGCTCCGACGGTCATATCTGGAATATGCTCGACAAGATATTGGATCACGTCGATCGCACCCGGCACCGTCATCTCGATTTCGACGATGGGAATTCCGCCAGCCGCCACAGCCTCCGCGGCGAAGCGAGCCACATGTTCCGACGATACGCGGACAGCCGGCACAATCCCGATTTCCTCGATGCGTGCACGAACCTCATCCCTTTTCAACAGTCGGCTCCTTTTCCGGATCGTCTCGCCAAGTCAAATTCAGCGCTGAAGTTGACGTGGTGCCGGTCATGGCAGGTTTCTAACCCCGACGGCCTCGCGCAACTGCTCCAGCGCGGTCAGATACGACGCAAGCGCCTGACGATAGGCAAGTTCCGTCACTCGATAGGTTCGCTCGGCATTGAGCCAATCGAGCAGGCTCGCACCGCCATGCTGGTAGGCGAATTGTTCGATATCGCGGGCCTTCACCGCCGCGTCGAGATATCCCGAGCGATACAGGACGACGATCGTATCGTTCTCGTGCAGTCCTACGTAGGCGTCGTGTACATCCGTCATCACCTGCTGGTCGGTCCCTTTTTCTAGTTCCTGCGCCTGCGTGATGGCGTAGCGCGTCTGCGCGATATTGCCCTGGTTGCGGTTGAAAATCGGAAGTGGAACGCTTACGAGGAAAGTGGCGGCGTTGATCCCGTTGACGTGCGAGTAGTTGGCACTGCCTGTGACGTCCTGCTTGGCGATCGTCTTTTGCACCTGCCACTGGCTTGTTGCCGCGGTCACGCCCTGCTGTGCCGCGCGAAGGTCCGGGCGATTCTGTAATGCTTTTAGTTGCAGATCCTCCAGGTTGGCTTTGACCGGCTGATAGTCGAACGGTCCGGCAACATCATAATCGGCAGGGACGGATTCATACCCGATCATGTTTCGCAGATCGTCGAGTCCCTGGTCCTTCGCAAGTATCGCCTGTTGGTAATCAGTCTGGTACTGCAGCAGCTGGAGCTTTATCGCCAGAAAATCACCCTCGCTCATGCCGCCGATCTTGTATTGGTATTCACTGATGTCCACAGTTTTCCGAAAGCTATTCACATCTTTCGTGGCAAGTTCCAAGGTCGATTCGGCCAGTTGGACGGTGAAGAACTGGGATGCAACGTTAAACGTGAGGGTCCGCTCGTTGTCTGCCACAAGCGAGCGCGTCTGCGCGGTAACATCCTGCGCCGCCTGCAAGCGGGCCTGCCGCTTCTTCCCGCGCTCGAACAGGTAGCTAAGCCCAATATCGCCTTCCGTGTTGTCGTGCAGATATTGGCCCATGGTATAACCCGGTGGATATAACCTAGAGTTTTGATCGGAGATCGGGGCGAGTGGCAAGTACTCCCAGTCGGTGAAGAACGTGGGATTCGGCCGCAGGTTTGCCTGTACCTCTAGGGCCTGGTCCTGTTGGATCGTCGTTTGAGCGGCGAGCAAACTGTGGTTGTGCTTCAGCGCCAACTGAATGGCGTCGTCGAGCGTGATCTTCACAGGCCCCTGGGCCATCAGGACACTTGGGGCCGCCACAGCGCAGGCCAAGATGGCACAGACGCCCGCAACCCATCGCACCCTTCGGAAGCTGAAATTAACAGGATTAGACCTCAATGGATTCCTCCGGTTCCGGAAGCTTGTCGCCATCCCTGGCGATCCAGACATAAAGCGTCGGCAGCAAGAAGATGCTCAGCGCCAGGTCCGCGATCAGTCCACCCACAATCACGATGGCGAACGGCCGTTGAGAATCGGAGCCGATGGCGTGGGACATGGCGGCAGGTAGAAGTCCGAAGGTCGCCACCAGCATCGTCATCATGATAGGCCGAAGTCTCAGGATCGCCCCTTCGACTGCGGCATCGGTGGGGGTATAGCCTCGCGCTCGCAATTGATTGATGTATTCGAGCATGATCACGCCGGTCTGCACCGAAACGCCGAAGAGTGCGAGGAAGCCCACGCCGGACGACACACTGAAATACGTCCCCGTAACAAGCAATGCCACCAAGCCTCCGACCCGGGCCATAGCAACGTTCGCCAGAATCAAGAGCGCCCATTTGAACGACCGGAACATGGTGTAGAGAATAATGAATATCAATAAGATGGTGAACGGAACGATGAAGAGCAGCCGCGCTTCGGCGCGTTGCTCGCTTTCGTACTCACCCGACCACTGGATGTAGTACCCGCGCGGGAGCTGAATCTGTTTGCCGATCTTGTCGATGGCCTCGCGAACCGTCGTGCCGAGGTCGCGGTCCCTCACTTCGAAGCGAACCGCGACGTAGCGCGAATATGCTTCCCGGAAGATGTCGTACGCGCCGTCTTTGATGGCAAACTTGGCCACCTGGGCCAAAGCTACGCGCTCGCCCGAAGGAGACAGGATACGAATATTTTGAATGGCTTCTGGCGTAGCACGATAGGGCTCCTGATAGCGAACAACGAGATTGTAGACTTCTTCTCCCTTTAGCACTTGCGTGACAGCATTGCCGCCCACGGCCGTCTGGATGGCATCTTGTACGTCCGCGACGTTGATCCCCCACCGGGCACAGGCAGCGCGGTCCACAGTGAAATTGAGACTTGGCTGGCCGCTATCGCGCTGAACACCGAGGTCTTTGATGCCGGGGATCTTCTCCATTACGGCCTTCATTTCGTCGGCTTTCTCTTCGAGGACGTCCAGGTCGGGACCGTAGAGTTTTACGGCGAGCCCGCCTTTCGTGCCGGTCAGAGTTTCATCGACGTTGTCCTCAATGGGCTGCGAGAAATTCCAGAACACGCCCGGCAGTTTTGAAACCTCGCGGTTCATGGCCGCGATCAGCTCCACTTTGTCCTTATGGAAAACCGGCCGCCATTGGTCCTTCGGCTTAAGGTCAATGAAATATTCCGTGTCGCCAAATCCTCCGGTGTCAGTTCCATCGTCGGGCGCGCCGGACTGGGACACGACAGTGGTTACTTCTGGAAATGACGCGAAGATAATGCGCGACTGATCGGCAAAACGAGTGCCCTCAGTGTAACCGGTGCTATTCGAAAGCGTTCCGCGCGCCCAGATGGCGCCTTCATCCAGATGCGGCAGAAACTCCGCGCCAATGATGCCGCTGAAAGTCAGAAAAAGAGCAACGACAAGTGAAACGACTCCGACGCCCACTGTGAAGACCCGGTGCTCGACTGCCCAGCGAAGCGATCTGCGATATCGATCCGTGAGGAAAACCATTACTGGATTTCGAAATTCCTTCACCTGGCCGCGGAAAAGGAAACTTGCCAACACCGGAGCAATCAGAATAGAGAAAGTCATGGCGCCCAGCAGCGCGAAAGCAACCGTCCAGGCCATGGGCTTGAAGAGGTGGCCTTCCACGCGTTGAAGGGTAAAAATGGGCATGTAGGCCGTAATGATGATCAGGATGGCGTAGAAAACAGGACGCTGGACCTCGTGGCAGGCTTCCCGGATCATCGCCGCGGGTGATTTCATAATCACCGTGTTACGTCGCCCCGTGCCTTCGTCGGCGGAGGCGGAGCCGTTTTGCCGGTGGGTCAAGTGCCGGACGATGTTCTCCACCATCACGACCGCCCCGTCCACAACCATTCCGAAGTCTAGCGCTCCCAGCGAGAGCAGGTTGGCAGGAATGTGGCTGAGGTCGAGGCAAATGGAGGCGAACAGCAAAGAGAACGGAATCGTTAACGCGACGATAATCGCTCCGCGAACGTTGCCGAGGAAAAGCAGGAGGATGATCGTCACCAGGATCATGCCTTCACCGAGGTTGTCCAGCACGGTGTGCAGCGTGTAGTGCAAAAGGTCGCTGCGATCGAGCATCGGGACGACCTTCACGCCTTCGGGCAAGATCCTGGTATTCAGCTCGTCCACTTTCTTGTGGATTGCGTCGAGCGTCGGCCCTTCCTGCGCTCCCTTGAGCATCAACACGACACCTTGAACAACGTCGGGTTCATCGACGATGACGCCGTCGGGACGATGCGTCGCCCGGGCCATGTGTCCCAGTCGAATTCTGGGGCCCCACTGGGTTACGGCGATGTCTTTTATGCGAATCGGAGTCCCGGCCTTGTTCGTTAGAACTGTCTGATCGATGTCCTGCGCGCTGCGATAAAGTCCAACCTCACGGACGTTGACCTGTTGCATGCCGTCTTCGATAAAGCTGCCACCGGCGTTCGTATTGTTGATGGATAACTGCTGCTCAACCTGGCCGATACTCAATCCATAAGAGACGAGCTTGTTGGGGTCCACTCGGACTTGATACTCGCGTGCTGTACCGCCGAAATCGCTAACATCCACGACATTGGGCACCGACTTGAATTGCTTCAGGAGGACCCAGTCCTCGATGCTCCTCATGTCCATCAAGTCGTATTGCGGATTTGTGCTTCTTATCGTGTACCAGTAAATTTGACCCGTGAGGCTCCAATCGGTGCCGATCTGCGGCTGCACACCCTGCGGCATGGTGACGAGCGTGAGCCTTTCGAGGACCTTTTGCCTGTTCCAGTCGTTTACGGAGTTGTCGTCGAAGATCAAGGTCATCAAGGAGAGCCCGAAAATGGACTCCGAGCGCATGGTCGTCATATGCGGAAGGCCGGCCATCTGGATTTCGATCGGAACCGTTACGAGCTGCTCCATTTCTTCGGCCGAGCGGCCAGGCCACTGCGTGATAATCGTTACGTAGTTGTCCGCGATATCGGGATAAGCCTCGACGGGCAAGGCATGGAACGAGAAAGCTCCCCACACAGTCAAAAGTGTGCCGAGCGCCAATACGACGAACTTGTTGTTCAGAGCAAAATCTACGAGAGCACGGATCATAGTTGGTTACCCGATTTCGAAGGTGCGGTTCGCTCCTTACTCATTGTCGATCGCGGTCTGAAGCGACAGCGCATTGGTCACAACTTTCTGTCCTGGCTGAAGGCCTGTCAGGACCTCCTGCATATGGTTCGGCAGCTGGTCTCCGCCCGTGACTTCCACGCGCTGGAACATATTGTTGGGCGCCGGCATGTAGACCCAATCGCGATCGTGCAGATGAATGATTGCCGTGGCCGGCACCGACGTAAACGTCTGCTTCTTCAATCCGTAAAATGTGGCCGTTGCGAACATCCCGATGCGCATCGTCATTCCGGGATTCGGCACCTCAATGCGGACCTTGGCGGTTCGAATGGTGGGATCGAGAAGCGCGCCGATGTTGCTGACCCGGCCCTTCACAACCTTGTCCGGAAATGCATTGAGGCGAACCTCCGCGTCCTGGCCGATTCCCAGTGTCGTAATGTCGTTCTCATACACATCGCAGACGATCCACACAGAGGACAAATCCGAAATCGTAAATGGATTGGCCGAATAACTCTGAATCGTGCTGCCGTTCACCACTTCCTGGTCGGTGATCTCGCCGGAGATGGGGGATGTTATGTCGACAATGTTGTTGGGATGTTCGGGGTCGTTGCCGAGCAGTTTCAAATGCTCGGTGGCGGTGTCGAGCGTGGTTTTTGCGTCGTCCTCGTTGTCTTGCGCAGCTTCCAGGTCCTGCTCCGCGATGGCGCCGTGCTCAAACAGAAGCTTCGCGCGGTCGAGTGCCTTGCGCGCGAGAAGCTCATCAGCGACCGCTTTGCGATAGGCATCGTAGCCGCCCGACACGTCGTCGCTGCGAATGCGCAGCAGCAGCTGGCCTTTCTTGACCGTATCGCCCAGACGCGCGCGGATATCGACAACGCGACCGGACGCCAACGTGACGACCGGAACCGTGCGGGCGACGTCGGGGTACACCGCCCCCGTCACCACCAATTTCGACGGAGCTTCGTACTGCGCCGCCGTCGCCACGGGATATCGCTCCGGATGGTCCACGGAGAAATGCGTTACGTCCAAGCCGGGGACGACCGTAGCAGGAGGCGGAGCTTCCGCTGCTGCATTGTCCTTCGAGCCGCAACCGGACACGAACACGGTTGCGGCTCCGGCCAAGACTAGAAGAAGCGATAGCCTGTAAAGATCGTTGCTGCGCATCTTTGCCTCCCAAACAATTCTGAATCTGTCTGCGAACCTGGCCGGATACACCCCAAGGGTTCGGACCGACCATGCCGTCCTAAAGTTGCTCGTCCTCGTCTGATCGAATTGCTTATGCGGCTGCGGGCGGGGCTCGATTTGAACCAAAGGGCAAAAAGGATTGAGACGGAGCGTGGTAGTTCGCCGACAAAAGCGAATCGCTCCGAACCTGGACATTGCGAGCGGAGCCGCTTTGGCACTCTGCCGTGTAAATCTTGGAAGAAACAGCGGTCGCGCCGAAGCGGAGCGGCTCTGGTGCGAATCCGAACTCCGAAGGCAGTTCCCCGAGGGCCCGCGCAGGAACAGCCGCCGCCGCTACCGCTGAAAAATGGCCGCAGCCATCATTGAGAAAAATGGCCACGGGCGCGTGAGACTTGGCAGCTCGGATGATTAGGTCCAAGTTTCCGTCGCCAGTTACGTCCTTTGGCGTGATGAGAAGGCCGCCGAAGGGCGCCGTCAGTCGCAAAAACTGGTGCCCGCCCTCCGTCAGGTGAATCTCGATCAGGTACTGCGCGCTTGCAGAATCAAACCGATTCAACTCCACGGTTGCGAGATCGGGGTGCGTGTCGCCCGTGAAGTCCGCCATCGCAAATCCCAAGCTAAGCCCGATTTCCGGCATCGCCGAACCGCTTGGCAGAGCGTCCACAGCAATCGCAGATGCGGACTCGAAACTGTCAGCCACGGAGCAGGCATGCGCGCTCTTCGCGAGCGGCAGGGTCAGTGCTAGGATCGCGGCGATGAGTGTGATCGTTTGGCGCATCGTGCTTTTCATTCGAGTGTTGCCTTGTGTCGCTGGTCCTGCGCCTTTCTCATACATGTGGCCCATTGAACGCTTGCTCGCCTACGGAATCGATAAGCAACACCTAAAGGCTTTGTAAATCCGCAGCGAGTGAAATGCGTGAGTTTGAGAGACGGGGGCAGCGCTCGAATTCAAACCAATTTCGAGCGCTGCCCTGTCTCATATTTCCCGTCTCCTCGACTAGAGCTTAACCATGATGGAGATGGTGTTTTCCCACTGGCTCTTGCGCATATCCGGCCGCCAGATGTTGCCGATGCTCCCTTCGCTTCCGCCACCTTCAAGTTGAGAGCAGGTGTTTTCCGCTGTCCCTATGTTCAAATCGTTCAGGTAGTTGCCCGTGTTGTCGTAGGGGAGGCCATTCGGCCCTGTAGCGAAACCACCTGCTGCTACCCCGGAGTCGGCTCCGTTACTGCAGATAAAGTGTGCGGGGTTGGTGAGGTCATTAGTGTAGTTAGCGCCAGGAGGCGTGATCCCCTGTCGGCCCGTCCAATACGGGACATTCGCGTAGCGGTAGCCAGTCTCAAAGCGGAACGTAGTGAATTGGGACGGCATCCAATCGAAAGTGATCGTGCTGTCCCAGGCCTTGTATATGCTCCCGGGATAGCCCTGGAAGTACGGCGATCCGGAAACGGCGTCCGCTCCATTGATCGGTGGAAGCAATGTCAGATAGCGGCCCGGATTGTCGAGCACGCCGCCGCCGAGCGTTACCCCAAACAGGTCTTTCTTGAACTGAAAGCGGTTGTAGACCATCCAGCCCGCGAAGGACTGCTTGGGATGGCCACCGCTATTGTTGTGGCAGCTCACGATTGTGCCCGGCTGTGTGCCGCCGTATTCGCATCCCAGATCGCCGGTGGCGGAGAACGCCATACTATCCAAAAATTTATCGGGGTGATGGTAGTATCTGACTTCGACGCTGTCGTCGGTGTGGAGGCGCGAGCGCCCGGGAACACCCAGAGTATCCGTGCCCATTCCGTAATTGTTGAAAACGAACGAAAGCCACGGATGCGGCCGCCAGAGAATCTGTCCTCCCAACCCCAGGTGGCCGTTGTATTTCGCATACGACTGCCATCCGTTGATGATCCAAGGCTCGATCTTCAGATTCTCCTTGGGGAACCACTGAATCCGCAAACCATTGAAGAACCACGGCGTGTTAGAGGAAACGAAGGAAGGTTGATAGGTCCAATTGTCAAAGTTGTAGTAGCTGAACAGGCCGATGTACGACACGAAGATTCCCGCGTCGATGTTCAGCCCATGCTGCACGTTGAAGTGGTACCCGCCCCACGCTTCCGAAATGTATTTGTAGGCGCCGCGGAGGTCCCACTGGCCGACTCCGAAGCTGCCGTCGTTGCGCGGCGTCGTGGTTGCAAACAAGCCGAACATCGTCAGGATGCGGCCGCGAACATTGCCGACGCGCAGGTCGCCGCCGAAGCTCGCCTGCTCCAACTGGAACTCGCCGTTCCGGAAGCTTTCCGTCGCCCCGCCCATGGTGTGGTCTTTCGGTTGGTTATAGTCTTCGATGTAGTTGGCGTCGAATCTGACCTCTGGATCGAAGTATTTCATGGCCAGCGGGTCATCGTGGTTGCGGGAGTTCCCGTTGAGCCAAGTCCAGTCATCCACCGAAAAAGGCTCCGTTGGCGCTGGTTTTGTTTCTTGGGGAGCCGGGGGCGGAGCAGCGGATGAGGAGACCGCCACCGACGGCCCACCGAACGGGATGGGAGCCGCGGCCGCCGAGGCGTCGGGCGTGGCCGACGGGTCCGCGGCCGGCTGCGCGGCTGCGTCCTTAGCCTTGAGCGCCGCTTCGAGCTCCTCGATGCGCTTTTCCATGGCATCGAGTTCCTTCGCGACTGCGGGCGGCACGTCAGCATCTGTCGTGCTGACCGGCTGGGTCGGCGATTCCTTGCTGCTCGTGGCCGGGGTAGCGGCAGCCGTTGTCGTGGTATTCGTGGTCCCAGCAGGCGACGGCGGTGCAGGCTCGTTCAAGCTCGCCAGTTCCTTGGGAGCAGGCGCTTGAGCTTGCGCGTAACAGCTCGAGGCCTGAGCAAATGCGAACGTCAAAATAAACGTGCAACAGAAAACTGCGATCCCTACGGCCTTGCGCCACAGTGTTTCCATGTTTTTCACGTCTCGATCCCTTTCCACGTTGAAGTTGCGAATTAATTTATTCACCATCCACCCCCGCTGAATTTTCAAGAGCACTTCTCTTCTACGCACCCATTGGCGAACCGTGAAAAGCGTCCGCCTGGATTTTGTGCAGGCGCCGTGGCCGAGACGGCGCCTGCGTCCGCGATGCACCAGACTCCGCGGGCTGGAGTGAAGCAATGCCCGCCGGAGTCAGGTTCCAACGAAGACCTCGTTGAGCGGCAAACTCGCTTGCACCGCTGTGCGAATTCATCAAACTCGTTTTGCTGAATTTCAATTTCTGCTGGCCCCGCATCGAGTCTTCGGTTCCCTTCCGCCTTCCATTGCACATCCGCGGACCTACGGAAGACATAAGCGTCCGATAAGGCTTTCGTAAACGTCCGTTCGGGGCGCACGGCTTCAAAATCTTTGCCTGTGTCGGCTTGCACATACGCTCAATCGAAACGCTGCGGATCGTGTCGTCCCAATTTCGTCTTAACATTCGCTTCATGAATTTAGTTACACACCCACACAAACTTCACTGTCGTAAATTGCACATCAACGTGCGACACAAGGTAAGGTCAGTGGCGCTTGCCGTCAAACTCAATAAAGTGATTGCGCGAATTGAAACAAGCCCGTGATCTGCTTACGCGAAACGTATGACTTCCTTATGCGTTCTTGTTTACATATTCCTTAGGAACGCCTAACGGGTCTCTTATGCCGCCGCGCAATACTGTCACAGGAGCGCTAAATGGCCCCTTTGCCCGAGATTTCACAGGCCCAGCCGTTCGGAAAAACCGCCACGATGAGTACCGCCAAAATTCTGTTGGTGGATGATGACCCGCAGGTTCGCCGTGCATTGCGCACGACTCTGACGAGCGCGGGATACATTGTTGTCGAAGCGCGATCGGGCGAGGAGGCCTTGGAGGAAGTTCAGGCGGAAGGCGCTGTGGATATGGTCTTGTTGGATCTCAAGATGCCGGGGATCGGCGGGCTGGAAGCCTGCCGTAGACTTCGGAAACTCTTTGATGTTCCGATTCTGGTGATCAGCGTTCTTCGCACGCAAGAAGACAAAGTGCAGGCATTCGACGCGGGCGCTGACGACTATCTCGTGAAGCCCTTTGGCATTCAGGAGCTTCTGTCGCGCATACACGCGCTGCGACGAAGAACGGCCGGCATGGAAACGATTCCACCGTTCGAGTCTTCCGGCTTGAAGATTGATTTTGAGCGCCGTCGAGTGGTGGTCGATTCAGAACAGGTTCATCTTACGCCGACTGAATTTGAGCTTTTACGATATCTCGTGCTGAATGAAGGTAAGCCGGTTTCGCACCACACGTTGCTCCAATCTTTGTGGGGCCTGGAACATACGAGGGAAATACAGCGCCTGAGGGTCACCATCAACCAGCTGCGCAGAAAGATTGAGAAAGACCCCGAGCATATGCGCTATATCCACACAGAGCAACAGTTCGGCTACCGGTTTGAGGCGGTGCCGCAAAAACCGGTGAAGCGAAAAATGAAATCTTGAGCGGATGCCTGCGTGTGAGGAGTTAATTCATACGTTCGGGACGAAACCAAGAACGAACGCAGCTTGCCACAGTCCCCAGTCTGCCATGGAGTTGCGGTTGCCCGGTGCAGTCATGAATGCCGAACCAGTTCTGATCGTAGATGACAATCCTCAGATCCGGCGATCTTTGCGCACAGTGCTGATCTCACAAGGCTTCGTAGTCATGGACGCGCGCAGCGGAGAGGAAGCTCTCGATATGATCCGCCGGGAGCGCGTCGAACTGGTACTTTTGGACGTGAACCTGCCGGGCATGTCGGGATTGGAAACATGCCGTGAGATCCGCCGCACGAGTACTGTCCCGGTGATCATGCTAACCGTGCGGAATAGCGAGCGGGACAAGGTGCAAGCGTTTGACGCGGGTGCGGACGACTACATCGTGAAGCCGTTCGGTACCGAAGAACTCACCGCGCGCATTCGCGCGACTCTGCGCCGAGCCGGATCGGAGGAGGCTTCCGGCTTCATCTCCCCTAACTTGCAGATTGATTTCGAGAGGCGCACCGTATCGGCGAAAGGACATAAAGTTCGCTTGACTCCGAAGGAGTTCGAGCTGCTGCGCCAGCTAGTGATACACCAGGGAAAAACTCTAACACATCGGTGGCTGCTCCAAACGGTGTGGGGCCCAGACTACGGGGAAGAAATGGAATCTCTGCGCGTCCTCGTCAACCAGTTGCGCAGGAAGGTCGAGCCTGACCCGCGCAATCCGCGATACATCGTTACAGAGCCATGGGTAGGATATCGCTTCGAAAACCCCCACGAAACTGAGCCGGGTGCCCGCACTAAGAAGTGAGCTTTTCAACCTGTTAAGGGCGAATGAACTCGGGCGGATCGATCTCAGAAATTCGAGGCCTCGCTTAGATCTCAATGATGTCCTTCACAATTTGATTCCTATCGCCGTTGTTACTGCTTTCGTGGTGCCACCCGGCGGATGCGTGGAGAGACTATTTGCCGGCAGCGAAAGCACGGGCCAATATATTGGACATCTTGGGAGTTGAAGAGCTAACCGCATATTTTCAGTGGGCCCCACCACGAGTTGCGGAACCGTTCCTGCCGGAACCATTCTGACTCCAATCGACGATGATATGACCAGAATGGGGGCGCGTTGATTCTCAGTGCTTGGCCGGCCACTTGGGAGTCGTACCCAGGGGCGTTTTAGGTGCATTGTGTGGTGGCACTTCTGGTGGCACTTGAATTGGTAAGTCCTGACGAAACGTGACGTGCCAAGACGAGGCTGGATTCACACATGTCATTGAAACTGCAAGTCTTGACGGTTTCAGGCAGTTACTGGCGTGAGTGCAGGGATGGATTAAAAGGCCGCTGCTCTACCACTGAGCTACGCCCCTGGCGCGCTAGATTGCGGCGGATTGCGCGTTTGGTGGAACTGTACGGACGGCACCACCCGGCTTCGAGCGGCATTTGATTCTAGCGTGCGCGCGCGCGACGAGCAACGGGCCAGATGTGGATGACTTTCGGGCCGGGCCTATTCCGCCAACGCCGCGCCCGGCTTCAGCGGTCCGCGCGCGCGTTTGCGTTTCCAGACGTAGTCCTTGCGCAGTTTTTCCTGATGTTTCTTCACCTGAGCGCCGATTTCCGCGAACGCAGCCTTCGTGCCGGCCCGGACGTCAGAACCAGAGCCGGTCGCGTGAAGCACCCCCATCGACAGCGTCAGATTCAGCGAAACGTCGTACGCGATCCTGCGCGGCCTCTTTTCGAGCGAGAGGTGGATCTGCACCGAATCCGGAGCGTATCGTTTCAGCAAGCGATCCAACTTCTCACTCTGGCGCGCGCATTCGCTCTCGATCAACGCTCGAGATTCGACTTCGATGTGACTGTAGGTGATTCTCATTCGAGCAACTCCCGAAATAGAAATTGGCGACCTGAAGAGGCATATACGCGGCGGCAATCCCAGAATAGACCTACCGGCTTTGCCGCGCAACCGCATGAGGATCCCACGCCAACAGGCTCGAATTGACACGCTTGCAATCCGCGTCATACGCTGCGCAAGAGAACTCTGATGCCGGCCCGCAAAGCACCTTCGCCGTCGCAACAGCTGCCCGCCAAGGCAGGCCGGATTCTCGTCGGGCCCGCCGGGTGGTCGTACCCGGACTGGAACGGCATCGTCTATCCCTCGCGGCGTCCGCGCGGATTTCACGAGGCTAGCTATCTCTCCGAATACTTCGACACGATCGAGATCAACACGTCCTTTTACAACCCGCTTCGGCCGGAATTTGCGGCGCAGTGGATCGATCGCGTCGCAGGAAATCCGCGATTCCTTTTTACTGCGAAGCTGTGGCAGAAGTTCACCCACGAAGAGGGCGCCACCGCCACGGACGAGAAGGCCGTTCGCGCGGGATTCGATGTACTGCGAGGCGGAGCGCGTCTGGGAGCTATTTTGCTCCAGTTTCCATTTTCGTTTCACAATTCGCGGGAGAATTTCGCGCGCATGCGCCAACTCCTCGGCATTTTCGGGGACTATCCGCTCGTCGTCGAAGTGCGCCACGCGTCCTGGGTGCAACCGGATTTCTATTCGTTCCTGCACGAGCGCGGAGTGGGAATCTGCAACATCGATCAGCCGCTGATCGGGCGCTCGGTGAAACCGGCCGACCAAGCCACGTCGAAACTCGGATACGTCCGGCTGCACGGGCGCCGCGCCGATACGTGGTTCAGCGATGATCCCGAAGTCCCCAGTCACGAGCGTTACAACTACCTCTACACCGAACGCGAACTCGAGCCGTGGGCAAGGCGAATCCGGCTTGTCGCCGAGCGCACCGAAACCACATTCGTGATTCCGAATAATCACTTCGAAGGCAAGGCCGTCGTGAACGCGCTGCAATTGATCCACATGCTCACGGGCGACAAGGTGAAAGTTCCCGAAACGCTGAGGCACCGCTATCCGGAGCTTGAATCGATCGCGGATTCGCCTTCCGCTGAGCCGACGCTCTTTCCTCTCCCGCCGAAGTAGACGCGCTGGAGCGCACACCAAAGATGCGCACATTCAGCAAACGCACTTCGACGCCAAAGAGAAGAATCGGTCAGCGATTTAAGGGAAGCTACTTCTTGAAGAGATCTTCGAAGGCCCTGCGCGCATCGTTGGGTCGGGAGGCAGCCGGAGCCGCGGGCGCGTTTTTCGCGTAGGTCACGGGAGAGGTATCCTTCTCGACCGTCATGCGAAATTCGAAAAACGTGCAGCCGTTCTTCCCGTCCTTCTTCGCGATGCGCTCAGGAATCGGCTGCGTGCACTCGAACTGCCTGCCCGTGTCGAAGTGAACGCACTGCTTGCAGCAGTGCAATTCGGAATTGCAGCGCGGGCACTGGCCGTTCTGGTCGAAGCCCGGAGCGAGCACGGCGCCGCAATTCGAACAGCGCGCCCTCATCACGGTGCCGACCATCCGAGGCGTACGCGGCCCGAGCATGTCCTGCTTGGGACGCGGCTCGCCTTGCGGGCGCTGCTCCGTGCGTTCGCGCTTCTTATCGTCGGCTTCGCGGTCGCGATAGCCCCTCTGCTTATACTTCCGCTCCATGGAACCTCCCGGGGGGTTGTTCCATCATACATCGGAACTCCCCCAGTCAACGTGCATCTTCGCGCTTATGACTCGGACACAACCTGCCGCCTCGCCCAAAATTTCGAGAGACCTTCGAACGGCAGGTCGGGTTGAAGGAATTTTTGAGGCCGGCCGAGACTTCGCAGCAGCGCTTCGGCCGCCAGATAACCGCTTCGTACCGCGCCCTCCATCGTGGCCGGCCAGCCGGTGCGCGTCCAATCGCCGGCGAGAAACAGATTCTTGACGCCGATCTCCGGTCCGGGACGCCAGGCGTCGACTCCCGGTTCAGGAGAAAATGTGGCGGCGATTTCCTTGACGACCGTGGCCTTCTCGAGCTTGGCTTCGCGGGTGGCCGGGAGGACGTCCTCGAGTTCGCGGCGGCAGAGATCGATAATGTCCTGCCGGGAGCGCGGAACAAGATCATACGAGGCACTGATGACAAGTTGCAAGTATTGCCCACTCCCGCCCACGCTCCTACCGCTCTTCCCTGCTGGCGCAGACAGCAGCGACTTGTTGAACACCCATTGCGTCGTGTGATCGAGCAGCGTCAGAAACGGCTCCTTCATCACCTCGCGGTCGAACCACAGATGAACGCCCGTGATCGGCGACGTTCGCAGATGCCGTAGTCCTTCTAAAGACCCACCCGCTTCGCCCATCTCCTTCGGAAACAAGTCGAGCAACACCGTGTGCGGAACCGCGGCGATGCAGGAGTCGACAGAGATTTCCTTGCCGTCGTCGAGCACGGCGGACGCCAACCGGCCGGCGATCACGCGAATCTCGCGAACGCCGCTCCGAAGATGCACGGCTCCGCCGCGGCGCACGACGCTTTCGCGGCAACCCTCATACAGGTCGGCGAGCGGCACGGATGGAATGCCGACCCGGTAGCCACCGCGATTCGCAAGAAAACTCTTCCAGAAAACATCGATGCCGTAGTGCGCGTCGATGCGTCCGAGCTCCTCGTCGAGCGCGCTCACCAGGACAACCCGCCAGAACCGCTCGATCGCGCCCGGCGTCTGCTTCATCCGGTGCAGCCAATCGAGCATCGAGAGGGACTCAACGCCGCGAGGCCGTCCACCCGCCCAGGCAATCGCGAACATCGCTCTCGCGATCCCGATTTTGTCGTCGAGCGCCAGCGCCCCGAAACGGAGAAACGACGGCGCCATATGCAGCGGCGGCGGGAGTTTCGAGGCCTCGATCGTCGAACGCCGGCCCTCACGATCTACAAAGTATAGCCGGTCGTAGAAACGAATCTTTTCCTCGGCGCCGGCGCGCCGATAGAAATCGGCCAGGTTTGTGCAGCAGCCGAGCGTCACATGCTGGCAATTGTCCACTTCGCTGCCATCGGGCAGCGTATAGGAGGTAGCGCGCCCGCCGAGATGCGGGCGCCTTTCAAGCAGCCGTACCTCAAGGCCGGCTTCAGCCAGCGCGACGGCGGAGGCCAGCCCCGCCAGACCGCCGCCGATCACCAGCACGCTTTGCGAGGGCATCCGTCTTCCACCAGCCGGTCATTCCCGCCGTCAGGAGATATTGAAGCTTTTCAGCGCTCGACAACGAAATGCGCGAGGAAAAAACGTCGAAGCCGCGCTCTTCGATCCGCGCGAGCAAACTGCTGTAGGTGCGAATCAGAGCCCACAGCGTCGCGCGGCTGTCGGAATCGACTTCGCGGACGAGTGGGGCGCCTTCTTCATAGAAGCGCCACGCGCGCGCGGCCGACGACTCGAGAAGATCGCGAAGTTGCGGCGTGAGCGGACCGCGCAATTCGCCCTGGTGAACGCCGAAGCGGTTGAGATCCTCGAGCGGCAGATAGACGCGCCCCATCTCGTAATCGCTGCGGACGTCGCGAAGGATATTCGTCAACTGGAACGCAAGGCCCAGACGCTCGGCAAGATCGGGCGCGCGCGGGTCGCGAAAACCGAAAACGTGCAGGCACGTGAGCCCGACCGTGCCCGCGACGCGGTAGCAATACTCCGAGAGCCTGTCGAATGTGGCATACGAAGAGACAGTCAAGTCCATCTCCGCGCCCAAAATCAGATCGTGGAAATAGCGCGTCGGAATTTCGAAGCGCGCAATTGTATCGGCCAGGGCAGGCAGGACGGCGTGGCCGCCGGTGTTTCCTGCCACCGCTTCATCGAGCATGGCGCGCCAGCGAGCAAGACCGCGGCGCTTCGTTTCCAGATCGCCGGGCTCGTCCGAAACGTTGTCGACAAGGCGCATGAACGCGTAGAGCGCGCAGAGGGCGTTGCGTTTTTCCCTGCGCAATCCGAAGAACGCGAGATAGAAACTGCTGTGGGCCGCTCGCGCGACGCGGTTGCATTCGGCATAGGACGCTGCCACGGCATCCGAAGTCCGGGGCATTTGAGAAACCGAACCGGATGCGGAGCGAACCTGTGAGGCCACTGCATCACCGGCCGAGCGAGCAACGTGACGGCTCGACTGCGCGGCCGGTGTTCGCGCGAAGGCTCGGGAACCCAGCGCGCGAGCAACCAAGAGAATTTTGGATGCCTTCGTCAGCGCCGGACGATGCTGAAGTGTGTTGTAGCCAGATCTCTCGATGGCATCGAGAACAGCCATTCCCCCGCGGCTGAATAGTTCGATGTCTGTTCGGAGCGCACCATCCACGCGCTCGGCAAGCGGCATTCCCGCGATAAATAGGTCGCGCGTGCGACCGATAAGATCCTTCATCAAGGTCACATAGCGCGAATCAAAGCGGCGCTCGACAATGTCGGTTTCCGTCAAACCGTGCGCGGCAAGAGCGTCGAGGGGGATATAAATGCGCCCCTTCTCCAGGTCGCGCGATACGTCCTGCCAAAAATTCGCGAGCTGAAGCGCCGTGCAGGTGTAGTCCGAAAGGCGCTGGCGATCTTCGTCGCGGTAGCCGCAGACATATAGCACGAGGCGCCCGACCGGATTGGCGGAGTAAACGCAGTAGTCGATCATGCCGTCCCACGTGGCATAGCGCTTCACCGTCTGATCCTGGCGGAACGCGCGCAGCAAATCGCTAAACGGCCGGATCGGAATGTCCTTTGCGCGCACCGTTTCCGCGAGAGCAATGAGCACCGGATGAGAAGCCACGCGTCCCGGCTCGTAGATCAGGCGTAGCTCATCTTCCCAGGCATCGAGCAATCGGAGAGCGCGGGCGGCGTCGGGGACTTCATCGCCGAGATCATCGGACCAGCGGCAGTACGCGTAGACATTGTAAAAATGTTGGTGGAGATCGCGCGGGAGAAGCCACGAGACAACGTTGAAATTCTCATAGTGGTGCGTGGCGAGCCAGCGCGTGTAACGCTGGGCTTCCGCGGCGCTGCATCCTTCCGCGGGAAGGTTGCGGGCGATCTCGAGTTCAGGTGTGGGCAACATCGCTCATCACAGTCATGTTAGTAGAGAGGCGGCGGAATGCAAGGGAGTGTCCCTGTAAAGAATCGCGCCGATCGGATGAAATCGGGATCAGGGGATAATGGCTGTCTTCAGCTCGCCGTTCCGGCTCTTCATGTGCTCGAACACTCCGGGGAGTTCCGCCAGCGGCACTTCGCTGGTAATGAAGTCGCGCGCCCGGATTTCGCCGCGCGCGATCATGTCGAGCGCCTCGCGGATGAATTGCGGCGTGTGATGGAACGTGGACTTGATGGTGATCTCGGAATAGTGGAGCGTCCATGGATCGAGCTTCACTTCCGTCCCCTTCGCGCAACCAGCGAACAGATTCACCGTTCCGCCCTTCCGCACCATTTGCAGCGCCCACTGCCACGTCTGAGGCTGGCCTGCCGCCTCGATCACAGCGTCAGCGCCGCGGCCACCCTCGGTTAATTGCTTTACACAGTCCACCGGGTTTTCGATTTGAGTGACATCGAATGCGGCAACTGCTCCACAGCGCTCGGCCGCCTGCATGCGCGGCGCGCGCCGAGCTACAGCGATCACGCGAACTTTCCGCTGCGAAAGGACGCGGATGAATTCCAGGCCAATCGGCCCGCAGCCGATCACGACGACCGTGTCTCCCGGCTTGATGTTGGTTTCGTGAATTCCGCGGAGCACACATGCAAGTGGTTCGACCATGGCCGCGTCGAGGAAAGACACACCGTCAGGAATTTCGAGCATGTTCTGCCGGACGATTCTTCCCGGGATGCGGATGTACTCGGCGTAAGCGCCGTTGTTGAATAGAAGATCCTCGCAGAGGTTGGGCTGGCCTTTGCGACAGTAAAAGCACTCGTTGCACGGAGCCGAGTTCGCGGGAACGACGCGCATGCCCTTGCGCACGCCGCCGTTCACGGCCTTGCCCTGATCTTCGATGACGCCGGCGAGTTCGTGGCCGAAGAGCGCGGGAGGCTTGATCATGCGCGCGTGGAAACCCTGCTTCCACACTTTCAGGTCGGTGCCGCAGGTGAGCGCAACGTGGACGCGAACGAGCACCTCGTCCTCAGCGAGCCGAGGAATATCGACGCGCTCGATCTTGACGTCCTCGCGGCCGTAGAGAACCGCCGCGGACATGTGTCCGTTTTTTTTGGATCCGCTCATTCGTGTGCGATCACTACCTTCAGAGTATCGGATTTTGGGTGCGCAGCCAAATCCAGCGCGTCGGAAATGCGTTCGAGTGGAAACCGGTGCGAAACCATTTCGCGCAGTGGCAGGCGACGGCCGAAGACGAGCGCGGCCGATTTTTCCTGATCGTCCACTGAAGCGCTGTAGCTGCCGAGAATTTCTTTTTCCTCTACGCCCACCGCCGCGGCCGGAAACTCGAGCCGCAGCACGGGGTCGTTATGCGCAAACAGTAGCACGCGGCCACCCGGGCGCGCGAGAGCGAGGGCTTCGGAGACCAATGCCGGGTTGGGCACAGCGAGGAGGACGGCGTCGGCGCCCCGGCCGTCCGTGCGGCGGCGGATTTCGTCGAAGAGATTCGCCTCCGCGGGATCGAACGCTTCGGCCGCGCCAAATCGGACGCTCGCCGCGCGTCGCCCAGCCATCGGGTCGCTCGCGTACACCGTGGCACCCTCGTGCTTCGCGAGAATCATCAGAAGCATTCCGATAGGACCCTGGCCGATCACAAGGACTGTCTCTCCTGAAGCGACACGCGCTTTCCGAACTGCCTTCAGACACGTGTTCACCGGCTCGACGAACGTTGCTTCTTCGAAAGTGATATCGGGCGGCAACGCGATCATTCCTCGCTCGACGATCCACGGCATGGCGCGAACGAATTCGGCAAATCCGCCGCCATTGGGATCGAAGCCGGCGGTGAGACCGACCTTCTTGTATCCAGCGCACTGCGAGAACAGTTTGTGGTCGCAGTAGAAGCACGCGCCGCAGGGAATGTGATGGAAGCTCACGACGCGATCGCCGGGCTTGAATTTCGTGACGCCGCGGCCGGTCTGCACGACGGTGCCTGCAAGTTCGTGGCCCAGTATTTGAGGCGGCTTGATGAATCCGTGGTGAATTTTCTTGATATCGGTGCCGCAAATGCCGCAGGCGGCCACGCGAAACAGCACTTCGCCTTCGCCGATCTCGGGAATCGGGACATGCTCGACGACTACTCGGCCGTCGCCGCGGTACACGCCTGCGCGCATCTGGCCGCTGTGCTTGCGCGACGCCTCGTGCGATTCGATTTGTGCGATCGTTTGGCTCATCATCCAGCTAGGGAGCCGTCGCCGTAGCCTTGGACTCCAAAGTCGAGATTCTTTCGACGACCGACGTTACATACCGGTCCAGGAACTGCGCCAAAGATTCCGCGGCGCGCTCGGTTTGTTGCCGCAGCTTCAGAAGGCCGGGAAGAGCTTCCGGATGGCGCGCCACCTGGGCCATTACCCGGGCCATGCTGATCTGCCCTTCCTCGCTAAAAATCTCGCTCATGTCGATTGGCAATTCTTCGTCGGCGATGTCACTAACCCCGCGAATCGCCGCCGCAGGAATGCCGCATGCGGCGGCTTCATGAAGAATCTCAAAACTTTCCATTTCGACGGCGTCGGCCTGCGATGCAAGATGCCGTTTCTCGTCGAGGCGCGCGATCACCCGTTCAGAACTAAAAAATGCGTCGACCGCAGTCGCGCCGTACTCTTCGGCGAATGCGAGCAGCGGCGCGCTGCTATGGAGCAATCGACCGGTCGAGTGCTCCGGCGGAACCTCGCAGATCACATCCCGCGCCGCCAGTACCTGGCCGACCTGGTATTGAGGCCGAAGTGCGCCAGCTACTCCTGATGAGATGCAGAACCCCAGCGCTTCGCTGCCATAACCGACCGCTCTTGAGGCCTTCAAGCGCGCGTGCTTCAGGCCGACGCCAGTAAGCACAACTCCAAGCTCGGAGCTTCCTATTTCAGCAAGAAAAGCGTCGACGCCGCCCCACTTCCCAGGCCGGAACTCACGGAGCGCCCGCCAGGGAGCGAATTCGGTTTCGAGCGCGAATGTGACCAGGACTCTCACAAAGAATCTCGCTACGCAGCCTGCGCGTGCGCGACCGGCTTGGAACCGGCGCGGCCGCGGACATAGCCGTGTTCTTCGTACCAGCGCACCGCTCTTGCGAGCGCAGGCTCAACGGCGCCGGGCTTGTAGCCCAGTTCCCTTTCGGCCTTGTCGCTTTCGATGAACATCCGGTGCCGCGACATTTTCACGCCCTCGATAGGAATTTTCGGCTCACGGCCGGTGAGGCGCGAAAAGAACTCATCCGCATACCCCGCGGCCAGAGCCACCGCATGCGGCAGGCGCACCCGCGGCGCGGGGCGGCCCGCGATTGCGGCAAGCGCGTCCAGAATTTGTTTCAGCGTCATGTTGCGCGCGCCGAGAATGTAGCGCTCGCCAATCCGTCCATGCGCAGCCGCAAGCAAATGTCCCGCGGCGGCGTCTTCGACGCCAACGACGTTCAGCCCAGTGTCCACGTAGGCCGGCATTTTGCCATTCAAAAAATCAACGATGATCCGGCCCGTGGGCGTCGGTTTCCAGTCGCCAGGCCCGACCGGCGCGGTTGGATTCACGATTACGACCGGCACCCCCGCGCCAGCCGCCTTGATGGCTTCGAGTTCCGCCAAAAATTTCGAGCGCTTGTAATGACCGATCATTTGAGCCACGGTCGCGCGCGTGGACTCATTCGGAAGTGCTGCGCCATGGCCCGGCACGGCAATCGTTGCAACGGTGCTCGTGTAAACGACGCGTTCGACGCCCGCCTGGCCCGCAACTTCCAAAAGCCGGCGCGTGCCCTCGACGTTCGTCTCGTAGATTTCGTCGGGATTCCGCGTCCAGAGGCGATAGTCCGCCGCCACGTGGAAGACGCGGCGCACACCCTTCATCGCGCGATCGATCGACGGAAGATCCCGGAGATCGCCCTCGCATTTTTCGACATCGAGACCCTCAAGCGACTGTAGATTGCTTTCCCGGCGGACGAAGACGCGAACGGAATGCCCTGCCATCACAAGCTGGCGGGCAACGTGGCTTCCAAGAAAGCCCGTAGCGCCCGTAACGAGCGTGGTCATAAGATGCGGAAAGCCTCTTTGTCCCAGTGCATCAGTTGCCGTTCACTCTGTTGATCTCTTGCGCCGAAACGCGGATGCCGGTGAATTTGCGCCGGCCCTTGACGAGATTATCGTAGCGCGCGAGCGCGTACAGCGGGAAAGAATTTCGATATAGGTGATATTTCAGATAGAACACCTGCGGGAAACCCGTGCCGGTGAATTCGTCCTCGTCCCAAGTGCCATCTTCGTTCTGATGGGACACGAGCCAGTCGACAGCGCTCGCAACCGACGGGTCATCCGGACCTGCGACGGCGAGCAGACCGATCAACCCCCAGGCGGTCTGCGACGCGGTGCTCTTCCCTTTCCCCTTGAGTGCGGGATCGTAGTAGGAAAGGACGGTTTCGCCGAAGCCGCCATCGGGATTCTGCACGGAGCGGAGCCATTCGGCGGCACGCGTACATTCGGGGAGGGAGGCAAGTCCCAGGGCTTCGAGCGCGCGGAGGACACCGCTCGTGCCATACACATAATTCACGCCCCAGCGACCGAACCACGAGCCGTCCGCCGTCTGATCGCGCAGCAAGAACGCGCGCGCACGCTCGATTGCAGGATGCGTGGCGGGCCAGCCCATCTGCCCGAGACACTCGATCGCGCGCGCGGTGACGTCGGCGGTCGAAGGATCGAGCATGGCGTTGTGATCGGCAAACGGAATGTGATTGAGGAACTGCAAATTGTTTTCGTGGTCGAATGCGCCCCAGCCCCCATCGGCGTTCTGCATGCTGGCTAGCCACGCCAGCCCGCGGCGAATCGCGGCGCGCAGCCGCGCAGGCTCAGGATCCTCGACCCGGCCCAGCGCCATCAGGACGAAGGCCGTGTCGTCGACGTCGGGATAAAAATCATTGTGGAATTCGAAGGCCCATCCACCGGGTTGGGCGTTGCGATTCTTCACCTGCCAATCACCGGGGCCGAGGATTTGGTTATCGACGAGCCAACGCGAGGCTGTAAGAAGCGACGGGTGCGCGGGATCGAGTCCGGCCTCTTCGAGCGAAACCATGGCGATGGCCGTATCCCACAGCGGCGAAATGCACGGCTGCACGCGCAACGAGCCTTTGTCCTCGATTTCGTAGCGGGCGAGAAAACTGATTTCGCGCGAAAGGAGCGGGTCGGTTGTGTCGCCGCCCTCAGCGAACAGCGCGAAGATCGAATTCATCATCGCCGGATAGATCGTGCCGAGTCCCTCGCTGCGCTCCAGGCGTTCCAGCATCCACTTGCGCGCCAGAGAGAGCGATACGCGGCGAAACGGTTTCCACCGCAGGCTTTCATAAAACTTGGCGCCGCGATCCAGCGTCAAGAAGGCGTTCTTCCACGAGAGGACGCGTTTGTCCCAGGAAAGCGACGGAGGTCTCGCGCCGGGGGTCCGCAAGAGTTCATTGACCGTAATGCCGTCGGGCAAACGCCAGCCGGGCCTATGCGCGTAGACAATCGCGAGAGGAATCACGATGCCGCGCGTCCATGAGGACATCTCGTAAAGATTTACGGGAAACCACTCCGGTAGCAGCATCAGTTCGGGCGGTATCGCAGGGACGAAGCTCCAGTCGATCGCACCCACCATCGCGAGATAAAAGCGCACGTAGGAATTCGTCGATTCGAGGCCGCCAAGTTCATGGATTTTGTTCTTGGCGCGCTCGAGATGCGCGGCATTGGCGGCGTCACCGGCAAGGCGCAGCGCAACCCAGGCCTTTACAGTGGCATTCAGCTCCGCTGGGCCGCCGTAAAAGATGTTCCAGCCGCCATCAGGTAGCTGGCGGTCTCGGATGTATTTCGCGAGCTTCGGAACCTTTTCGGATTTCAGATCGCCAAGGATGTGGAGGTACAGAATGTAGTCGGATTCGAGCGTGGTGTCGGCCTCGAGTTCGCCCCACCAATAGCCGTCCTGGCTCTGACGGGACAAAAACCATTCGACGGCCCGGTTGACGGCATGTTCGACCCGCGATTCAGCGTCCCGGCGAGGCGCAACTGCCGCCGCGTGCGGTGCAGCACCGCTCCGACTCTCGATACGCAGATTTGCCTCCGGTGTCATCAACCCCTCAGCCATTTAACGTCACTTTGTAGCGCCTGTGGCGACGGCCCTGTATGCCGTGCCACGTTGTGGCAGCGATTCAGGAGGCTCACCCCAAATCCTCACGCTGCCGTCCCAGACCTACAAGAACCAGGCCGCCACGCAATCTCACGATAGTTCAGATAGTTACAGACTGTCCGGCCTCCATTATCTTTTGCAAACTGCCTACGGTCAACAGAAAACACTTTAGTTTGCGCTTCGCTACGGCAAATAGGATGGCTCGGCGGGCCTAAGGGCTGCCTGACAAAAGTTTGCACAACTGCGGGAATGAGGTGTCCACCTTGTTGCAAAAATATAGAAAATATTTCATCGGTGCAATGAGTCCGCCCGGAAAGATTGAGGGATTAATTGGCGAATGAAAGACGAAAAGATGTCAGCGGGAAACAAGATCTCGCCGAAAGGCTCACTCGGAGTGAGGGATCGACGATTACCTGGACTTTGCCGATTCTTCGATCTTGCGAACGCGCGCGGCGAGATCGGGGAGCCGCGCGAACCACGCATATTGCTCTTTGAATTTCTCAAGCGGACGCGCTGGCGTGCCCCACACGGTCTGGCCGCTACGGATTGTTTTTCCAGTCGGGATGCCTGCCTGAGCGCCCACGATCGCGCCGTCCTCGATCGTGCAATGGTCGGCTATTCCCACCTGGCCACCGACGACCACTCCCTTGCCGAGCGTGCTGCTGCCGGAAACACCCGTTTGCGCAGCAAGAATTGCATTCTCGCCGATTTTCACGTTGTGAGCGACCTGAACCAAGTTGTCGATCTTCACGCCCGCGCCGATCTGCGTGGTTTCGAGCGAACCCCGGTCGATCGTTGCGTTCGCGCCGATCTCAACATCATCTCCGATCTCGACGCCGCCGATCTGCGGAAACTTCCAGTGGCGGCCTTCGCCGTACACGTAGCCGAAGCCGTCCGCACCGATCACTGCGCCCGAATGAACCTCGACGCGGTTTCCGAGGTGAGCACCCGGGTAGAGCGTGACGCGCGGATGCAACCGGCAATTCTCTCCGATGCGCGCGCCGCGGCCGACAAAACAAAATGCCTCTACCGCGGTTCCCTCGCCAATCTCGACTCCTTCCTCGATAACGACGTAGGGACCCAAATGAACGCTCGCGGCGAGCTTGGCGTTCGAGCCAATGATTGCAGTTGGATGGACGGTCGGCTGCGGAACCGGCGCCGGCGACAGCCATGGGGCTGCTTTTGCAAACGCAAACTTCGGGTCTTTGGCTTCGAGCGTCGTCTTCGTCACCAGGCGTACGCCTGGCGGCACGATGACGCAAAGAGCCGGCGACTCTGCAACGCGCTGTGCGTGGCGGGGAGAGGCCAAGTAGATCAGATCGCTTGCGCCAGCGCGTTCGGGGCTGGCAACGCCCGAGAGCATGGCGTGCGGATTCCCGCTGAGTTCGACTCCCAGAAACTCTGCTAGCTCACCGGCGGTGCGAGTCATGGTCGCCTCTCTTCTTTTTGAAAAATCACAGTTCAACGCGGCCCCTGGCCAAAAACTAAAAGGGGTAAATAGGCTTCTCACCCGGCGGACGCGTTTTCCACCTTTTGTGCACCCAGAGCCACTGGTCGGGGTGCGCGCGAATGTAGGCCTCGATCACGCGGGTAAACCGAGCGGTGTTCTCGACAACGTCCACTGCTTCGTTATCGCTTCGGGCAAGTTCGACGGCCGGCTCGAAACGAAGGCGGTACTTCCGGCGCTGCTCGTCCCAGAACAGAAAACCCGGCACCACGGCGGCATCGGTGCGCAGGGCAATGCGCGCTAGGCCGGACGTCGTCGATGCAGGTATGCCGAAAAAATCCACGAACACGCTCTCTTCGAGATCCGTATTGTGATCCGAGAGGACGCCTACGGTGCCGCCATCGCCGAGAACCTTGAGAATGGCGCGTGCGGAGCGGTTCTTCTCGATGGGCTGGTTGCCGGAGCGGCAGCGGTAATCGTTGATGAGCTGATCAACGCGCCGATTCGCGACGGGCCGCACGAGAAAGTGCAGCGGGTAACCGTAGAGAGCCTGCGCGAAGGGCGCGAGTTCCCAAGCGCTCATGTGGCCGGTCAGAAACAATACGCCCTTGCCTCGGCGGCGCGCGGCGTCGAAATTCTCGAATCCGTCGACGACGACGATACGTTCAATTTTCTCGCGCGTGTATTTCGGAAATTGCGAGAATTCGCCGGCCATCCAACCAATCTGCCGGATCATTCCGCGGATGACCTGTTTGCGCTTCGCGTCGGTCCAGTCAGGAAAAGCGAGTCGCAGATTGAACATCGCCGTTCGGCGCAGAGGAGGCCTCAGCGCGTACGCAGCAGCGACAAAGCTGGCACCGACAAAACGCGCAGCCGGCCTCGGCAAAAGCCCGAGAAATTTCACGCCCGCCCATGCGCCGGCGAACTCAAGGAATTCCCGCATCGCGAGCCATTATACGGTTAGCAAGTTCAAATTGAATCGACGGATGCTAGACTCGATTTCGCTTTGAGCGAAATCAACACAACCAAACCGCGTCGAACGCCGATTGCGCTCCTGGTATCGGGCGTAGCCGTACTAGTTTGTCTCTTCGGCAATCTCGGCGCTCTTGGCCTCGTGGGCCCGGATGAGCCGCGCTACGTCTGGATTGCGCGCGCGATGGCCGAAACGGGCGACTGGGTCACGCCGCGACTGTACGGCTCGCCGTGGTTCGAGAAGCCCGTGCTCTACTACTGGTGCGCCGCGCTCGGATTTCTGGCGCATCTGCCTGCCGAATGGGCTGCGCGGCTGCCGTCTGCGTTGGCGGCTCTCGCCGCAGCGGTTGCCATTGGGATTCTCGCCCGCAAACACTATGGCGGCGATCCGAGTTCCCTGTCGAGTCCTGCGCTGCTTACGCCGGTGCTTTTCTCGACGAGCGTGGCGGCAATCGGATTCGCACGCTCCGCGACACCAGACATGCTGTTCGGTAGCGCGATCGCATTGGCGATGGCGAGCGCGGCGGCGGTGTTCCGGAGGGCCGGAGCGCTGCGAACTGCCCCCAGCGCGGCTTCGAACGCTTCGCGCGGCGAGACTCTGCTACTGGTTCTCTTCGGCGTATTTCTCGGCCTAGGGGTTCTCGCGAAAGGGCCGGCAGCGATTATCTTGGCGGGCGGCGCCATCGGGCTGTGGGCGCTGGCGACGGATCGCTGGCGGGTTGCGTTCCGACTGGCGCATCCGTCTGCGATCGCGGCGTTTTGCGTGGTAGCGCTGCCATGGTACGTGCTCTGCGCCATTCGCAATCCGGATTTCTTGCGTGTTTTCATTTTGCAGCACAATTTCGAACGGTACCTCACTCCTCTGTATCAGCACCGGCAGCCGTTCTGGTTCTTTGGCCCAATCGTTCTACTTGCGCTCCTGCCTTGGACCGTGCTGCTGTGGCCGGTCGCACAAGAGGGCTTGCGGCTCTGGCGAGAGAAATCGTGGCGCGACTCTCCGGGTTTCTTCTTCGTGTGCTGGGCGGTCTTCCCGGTTGCGTTCTTCAGTCTGTCGCAGTCGAAGCTACCCGGCTATATCCTCCCAGCGATCCCGCCGCTGGCGCTTCTCTGCGCCGTGAGTCTACAGCGGGCGTTTCAGAGAAATCACACGCTCGCCGTGGGACTGACCGTGGGGCTTGCGGGCACATGGGTGGTGCTCGCTTCGGCCGCATTTTTCTTCGCCCGCCGGAGAGCCGACCTCCTCGCCGTTGACTCGCTCCGCGCGCTGTTGGTTCTTGGCTACGTCGCGCTTGGTGCGGCGATATTGATCGCCGCGGGATTGATTCTTGCGGGATTTCGCCAGCGGCTGGATTGGGTCGCGGGGCTGTGCGCCGTGTCGGCAATCTTGGCAGTCGAGGCCGCGAACATTCGAGTTCTTCCCGCTCTGGACTCGTTTTATTCCGCGCGGCCTCATGCAATGTTCATGCGGGGCGACCAGCATCCCGAGCGCATCTTCACGTACCATTTGAGCCGAAGCTGGGATTACGGCCTCGCGTTCTACTTTCACCGCGAGCTTCCCGAGTGGTCGCCGGCGGATCCCGACGCTGCGCTCGTATTGACGACACCGGGCGGACTTGCACACATGAAAGAGCTCGGCCGATTCAGCGGCAATCTCGACGAGCCATACGTGGGTGTGCTGTACGTTCCGGCGAACCGCGTTCCTCGCTAGCGGACCAACGTGGGCGGAATATTCTGCAGAAAGAAGTTTACGATCTGGTTTTCGTAGCTTTTCCGATCGTCGTCGGACATGTCGCGGTAACTCAGCCTCTCGCGCAAAGTCATTTTCGGGTCCGGCGCCTTGACGAAGAGTTGCAACGTGTCGTTTGAAAGCGCCGGGCGATCGTCGGATTGAACGAACAGCTTGGGAATGCCCCTCGTTCGGGCCAGACGAGTCGAAACCGGCGGTTCGTGCCGAAAGGAATAATTCAGCATCGAGAATCCGAATTCGGACACGCGAAGCACTTCCGGCAGGACGGTGAGGCCGGATTTTTTCTCTTCGAGCTGCAACATTTCCCTGGGGTCATCGTATGCGTCGTCCACGGCGAAGGCCGCGATTCGTGGATCGGCGGCGGCCACTTCCAGCGTGGCATACCCTCCCATGTCCACTCCCCACAGCCCAAAATGCTGAGGGTCCACGTCATCTCGCAAGGAAAGCCCCTGCACCGCGGCGCGAAGTTCGGCGGCCTCGCGGTAGCCGAGCGTTGTGAGTCCCGTGCTCGTACCGTGGCCCGAGAAATCGAACAGGAAGACGTTGAACTGATGATCCTGTAGCGCCGTAACCAGCGTCAGCACGTCCGCGCGCTGAGACTCGTACCCGTGGCAGACGACGATTACCGGGGCGCCGCGCAAACCGGGGAAAAGCCAGCCTTCGCGCATGGAGCCATCGGTAAGCGGGAACGAGAATGTCGTGGGATGCCCCATCATCACGCTCAAGTCGAATGCGGCGGGACTGCGAGAGGGGCGAAGAATCTGGTACAGAAGAAATCCCGAAACTGAGCCGATCGCCACGCCTGCAAACATCAGCAACGCCAGAAGCGCGGAAAATAGCTTGGCGAGACGCGTGGTGGGATAGCGAAGCTCGGAAAAGACGGCCATCCAATAGGCGCGGGCGCCACGCTTGCGCGCCTCGGCGAATCGAATGTTAGCACAATTCCGCGCGCGCCCGGCTCGCCTCAAAAGACGAGGTTGTTAAAAGCTGCTAACGTTCCTGCCCCAGATCGGCACACGGCTCAAAAGCCGGACCCGTTGGGTTCGGGCTCGCGCGAAGCTATAATGGCGCTAGGGACAGTACCCGTCCGGCATGCAAATCGTCGATCTCCGCCAGTTGCATTCACGATCGCTCGAAGGCCTCTTCCAGGAGGAGGCACAACACTGGAAAGAGGAATTGCACTGGGACTATCGCCCGTCCATCGACCTTGTGCGAAAGTTCGTCGATTCGCACGCGCTGGGCGGGTATGCGTCCGTCGAGGGAGGCCAACTGACCGGCTATGGCTTCTACGTCCTTGAGGATCACAAGGGACTGATTGGCGGGCTTTTCGTATCGTCGCAGCATCAGCAGGACCAGACGACACAGAGACTACTGGCCGAAATGTTGAGCGCGCTGCGAGCTACGCCTCGGCTGGAACGGATCGAGGCGCAGCTGATGCCATTCGGAACCGAGCTCGACCCCGCGTTTCTTTCGCAACATCTCCGGCTGCACACGCGTCAGTTCATGCTGTTGCCGCTCGATCGGGCAAATATCTCGGGCAAAACGCCTTCGGCGGGCCTGCGGATCGAACCGTGGACTGATCGGGCCTTCGAATCGGCCGCGCGCCTGATCCAGCTTGCGTACGCAAACCACGTGGACGGACAGATCAACGATCAGTATTGCAGCGAAGCGGGAAGCCTGAAATTCCTGCGCAATATTGTACTGTTGCCAGGATGCGGCCAGTTCATGCCCGAGGCTTCTTTCCTCGTGCGCCCGGCGACCGGTGAACGCCCCATCGCCATGATCCTGACGTCCACGGTTGCCGAAAGAGTGGGCCACACGACGCAGGTGTGCGTAATGCCGGGATATCAAGGGAGCGGCATCGGCCGGCAGTTGATGGAACACTCCATTCAAGCGTTGCGGCGGAGAAACTACGAATCACTTTCGCTGACGGTCACGTCGGCCAACACTCGCGCGGTTGAATTGTACGAGCGCCTCGGCTTCCGTACGGTGAAGACATTCGCCGCGGGCGTCTGGCAGGCGTAGCCCGGCTACTTCTTGGCGCGGTCTTTGAGCAGACCCTTCAGCTCGTCCATGAATTCCTTCACGTCCTTGAAATCGAGATACACGGACGCAAAGCGAACGTAAGCGACCTTGTCGAGCTTCTTGAGATGCGCCATGAGCAGGCCGCCGATTTCGGTCGTGGTGCGCTCGCGGTCGGCGGCTTCGCTGACGAACGCCTCCGCCTGATCGACGATGGACTCGAGTTTATTGACCGGCACAGGCCTCTTCTCGCATGCTTTCAAAAGTCCCTGCAAGATTTTCTGGCGGTCGAATTTCTCGCGGCGGCCATCTTTCTTGATGACCATGTACGGGATTTCGTCGATGCGCTCGTAGGTGGTGAAGCGGCGGCCGCATTGGAGGCACTCGCGGCGGCGGCGGATCATGTCACCCGTGCGCGCTTCGCGCGAGTCAATTACTTTGTCATCGAGGTGCGAGCAGAAGGGGCACTTCACCGACGTTTCTCTCCGGGCAACGCAGGTTGCTGCGCGTCAGCCAAAAGCTGGGCCTCGCCCGCCTGTTCGCCCGATTGAGCCATTCGTCGCAGGTCGCGCATCGACCAACCCTCCCGAAAAAGCAATGGAAACCCCACAATGCAGCAGCCTGCAAACGTAATGAGCCAGACGACGATGGAAGCCATCGCTGCCGACTCCTTTTCTACTCCAAAGATCAGCGTGAAGACAAGAAAGGTGGCGAGCTGCGAACCTCCGCCGACGCCGGGAAGCTGCACCGCCGAGCCGACCAACGTGAACGCAAGCACCAGCGCCGCACCGCCAAGGCCCAAGGCTGCAAGTTCCCCTCGGAATGCCTGTGCGATCCACAGGTACACGAAGACGACCAGCAGCCAGTGCGCCGCCGTGTAGCCGCTGAGCACGGCCAGATCGCCCCAGGTGCGGATTCCTTGCAACCCTTCGCTGAATCCCTCGAGCAGCACGGCAACTTTCCCGCGCCAGCCTGTCCGCCATTTGGCTTGTTGCAATTTTCGAGCGAGCCACCCAGCGCCGTGATACCGAAAATAAACCAGGAACACGATGGCGCCCACCAACCCGGCAAGCAGGCCCACGCCCGCCGAGCGCGAAACCTTGATCAGCAGATCGTTCCCAGCGCCTTCGACTCCCTTGCGCTCGAACGACAGCAGCGCGAAGATCGCGATCACAGCCGTAGCAGCGAAGTCGAACACCCGCTCCAGCACGTAGACCCCAAACATTCCCGGCATTGACAGCGAGTCCTTCCGGGCGATGAGCGCCGGGCGGATCGGCTCACCGGCGCGGCCGAGAAGAAACGTGCATGCGAAGCCCATCAGCGTTGCGGCATACACGTTTCCGAAATGCGCGTTGCCGAGCCAGCGGCAGAACCGCACCCAGCGCAGCGCCCGCAGGGCGTAACAGACGTAAATGGCGGCGAGCGACAATATCAGGAGAGAGAGACGAGCCTCCCGGATCGACTGGACGACCATCCCCCAGCGAAAGCCCTGGAGCGTGATGGCATGGCGAAACTTGTAAAGGAAAAACGCGACAGCCAGGACCGCGAGGAGGAGCAGCAGGTAGCGTCGGAATTTTCGCAGCATCCGCAGTGAACCGTAGCAGCAAGGTTTCGACAGTGTCAAGCGGGAGCCGGATACGACGTTACCATCATCGATGAAGAACGCGGGCCGGTGTACGCAATCGTGCTTTTTGACCACCCCGGAGACAAGGCGTCCGTCGATGTGCCCGGCGTCGGGCCGGCCGCGCTTGTGTTTCTTCGCGCAAGCCGAATAAGATGCGTTGCCAGATGGCGGCCCTCTGAATCAGGGAACTTTTCGGCCCGTTTTTGCGTTCCATGGAGTGAGGCCGAGAGGTAATGCGGATTGCGAGGCTGAGAGAATTTGGAGCCCGACGCCCAACTGGTGCAGCTCTGTCTCCGGGGCGACGGGCCGTCCTGGGAGGAACTTGTGCGGCGGCACGCGCGGCGCGTCTATAACCTGTGTTACCGGTTCACGGGCAATTCGTCCGCCTCGGAAGACCTGAGCCAGGAGGTTTTTCTGCGCATCTTCCGGACGCTGCCAAGCTATCGCCCAGAGCAGGGCGCGTTCCCGACCTGGCTGACGAGCGTGACGCGCAATCTGCTGGTGGATCATTATCGTCGCACGCGGCGCGACCGGTTGACCGATTCGATCGACGATGCGATGCCGCAACTTGAAGAAAAGCCTTCGGCGGCGCGGACGCCGGATCGCATGGCGCAGGCCGCGGAATTGAGCGTGCAGTTGCAGCGCGGGCTGGCGCGACTCTCGCCGGAATTGCGCGAGGCCGTCATTTTGCGGGACCTTCAAGGACTCGACTACGGCGAAATCAGGACGGTGCTGCAAGTCCCTGAGGGCACCGTGAAATCGAGGATCAATCGGGGACGCATCGAATTGGCGCGAGTCCTTGACGAGATGGGAGTGCGCCCGGCTTAATGCCGGCGCGGAGACCGATGGACTGGAACTGCACACTTACGGAAGAACGGCTGGCCGATATTCTCGACGGCGCGCTTTCATCTCAGGATAAGGCGGCGTTCGCATCGCACTCCGCCACGTGTGCCCGTTGCGTCAAGATGGTAGCGCAGGTGAGCAGGTTGGTCCGAGAGATGCAGCAGACACCGTTCGTTGGCGAGCCTGCGAATCTGCAGGCGCGGATTCTTGGTGCGACGCTTGGCCCGCGGCCCCCCCAACAAGGCTCGCGGCAGTGGTTTGGGTGGCTCTCGGAGATATGGCAGCCGCGGTTTGCGATGGGGGTTGCAACGGTTGCAGCGTCACTCGTCATCGTGCTCCACGGGTTCGGTGCCAGACCGAGCAAGATCAGCCTGAATCCCGCGAGTCTGTTCCATAGGGTAAATCGGCAGGCGCATCTCACGTTCGCGCATGGCACGAAGTTCGTGAACGATCTGCGCGTGGTGTATGAAATTCAGTCGCGGCTCGCTTCTCAGCCCGAACCGATTTCCGAGCCTGTATCGGAGCCGCAAAGCGCGCCATCCGATCAACCGGGCCCCAAGCGGATGCAGCCGCCTGATTCCGACCCGCGCGAGAAGTCGCAGGTAATTCCGCATACCGGCCGACGCATAGCGCAGGCCGCGAGCGAGCTAGCGATCTTGTTGATGGGTGATTCGTTCGGAAGCGTATCGAGCGATAACGTCAGGAGACTTCGATGAACTGTGCCGTGCACACGGACGTGGAAGCAACCGGCTATTGCCGGCAATGCGGCAAGGCGCTGTGCCCCGCTTGCACACGGGACGTGCGCGGGGCGCTCTATTGCGAATCGTGCCTCGCGGGCATAGTAACCGCGCCCGCTCCGGCTCCATCGGGCGGTGCAGCGCATGCGGGGCATCCGGGCACGGCTCTTGCGCTGGGATTTATCCCCGGCCTTGGCGCCGTCTACAACGGCGAGTACATCAAGGCGCTGATCCACGTGGTGATCTTCGGCGGAATCATCGCGGCGCTTAACACCGACCTGCCCGGCAGTTACGACGCGTTCCTGGGAATCGCGCTCGGATGTTTCTACTTCTACATGCCGATTGAGGCGTACCGCGTGGCAAAGGCTCGCCAGATGGGCGCGCCACAGCCGCCCGATCTGGTCGAAGGCTCGAACCGAAAACCGCTCGGCGCGATCATTTTGATCGGGCTTGGCCTGCTGTTCCTGCTCGTGAACTTCGGGCTCTTGCAGAAGGAATGGATCATAAGGGCTTGGCCTGCCGGACTGATCGTGCTCGGAGTCTGGGTTCTGATGGATCGCATTCGACGGACTTCGTAGGAGACGATGCCATGGTGGACGAAACGAAAGCGCGTTGCACTTGCGCGCACTGCCGGGTGCGCGGATTGATGGGCCCTCTGATGCTGATTACGCTCGGCGTCATCTTCATGCTCGGCGAATACACGCATTACGGATTCGAGGACTTGTGGCCCGTCCTGGTGATCGTGCCGGGCGTCATTTTACTCATTCAGTCGCTCGTTTCCCGCGCCGGCCACACGGGTTCATGAGGAGCGCATGAGCAACGGCGGACCAAAGCGAAGCTCGATTTTCACAGGACTCCTTCTCATTCTGATCGGAGCGATCTTTTTGCTCGACCGCTTCGATCCTCTGCTGGGGATTGGCCATCTGATCCGTCTGTTCTGGCCGGTGCTGATCATCGTCTGGGGAGTCGCCAAGCTGATTGACCATTTGGCGGCGCGACGGGAAGACGGCGCCCGGCCCCCGTTCCTTTCGGGCGGCGAAGCGGCGCTTATGATTTTGCTCGCATTCGTGCTCGCTGGTTTCGTATTCCGCGACTGGCTTCGCGATCACTATCCCGATTTCGATCTCGAGCTGTACCCTTTTCATCAGCCGTACTCGCAGGCCAAGCAGCTTGCTCCGCAAACGATTCCTGCCGGAGCGCACGTAGCAATCGAAACCGCCCGCGGAGATATCGCGATTCACGCAACCGATGGGGACGAGCTTCGGGTCAAAGCGAATGAATCCGCGTCCGCAGGATCGGAATCTTCCGCTGAAGAGCGCATGAAAAACGTGGAAATTGTGATCGAGCAAACGGGCAACGGATACACGGTGCACCCGATCCATGAGAGCGATTTTCGCGGCTGGGTCAGCGTCGATCTCGATGTGCAATTGCCGAAGACATCGAGCGTGGCGGCGCGCACGAATCATGGGGACATCAACATTTCTGGAGTCGCCGGGAGCGTAGATGCCCGCACGGACAGCGGCGACATCGAAATCCACGACGCGGGCTCGGATGTCACGGTGGCATTGCAAAAAGGCGACGGTAAGATCACAGGCGTAATTGGAAACCTACGCGTCACGGGGCGCGGAGACGACCTCGAAATCGACAATGTTGCTGGAGACGCGACCATCGAGGGCGCTTTCGCGGGGAATATCCGCGCACGGAACGTGGCGAAGACCCTGCGTTACACCGCGCCGTCGTCTGATCTCACGGTCTCGCACCTCACGGGAAGCGTCGAGGCAGATACCCGCGATGTCGCGATCTCGAATGCCGACGGTCCGGTGAAACTCGCAACGCACAATAAGGACATCGACGTGAAAAACGTTGCGGGGCGGATCGACATCATCAACACGCACGGGAACATCAAGGTAAGCTATTCGAACCCGCCGCATGACGAGCTCAACATCACCAACGATTCGGGCGATGTGGATGTGGCGCTGCCCGCCAAGTCGAACTTTGAGGTGTCCGCGTCCTCGAAATCTGGGGAAGTGGAAAGCGAATTTAGCGATCCATTCCTTAAGATGACAAATGAGGACGATGCGGGCCACATCAACGGAAAATTCGGCTCGCTCGGACCGAAGATCACGATCACCACGAGCTACGGCACGATTCATCTGCGCAAGTCGAGCTAGCGCTACCGCTTCTCTTCGCCACGCAAACGATCGAGCGTCGCAAAAAACTCCGGAAATGACACGCCCACGCATTCCGCATCCCGGATCGTCGTATCGCCTTCTGCGCCGAGCGCCACGACTGAGAGCGCCATAGCAATGCGATGATCGCCTTGCGGATCGACTTTGGCGCCTCGCAACTTCCCCGCCGCGCGCCCCTCGACGCGCATGCCGTCCGGAAACTCCTCGACGCTGGCACCCATTTGGCGCAAGCCTTCCGCAAGCGCGCGGATTCGATCGCTTTCCTTCACGCGCAATTCCTGAGCGTCGTGGATTTCGATTCCCTTCTCAGTGAACGGGCCGAGCGCCGCCAGCATCGGTAATTCGTCGATCATCTCCGCAACCTGTGCGCCGGAAATGTTGCCGCCTTCGATCGGAGCATGGCGGATGGAGACATCGCCCACCAATTCACCGTTGCGCAACTGCACCGTTACCACGCGAATTGGCGCGCCGATTGAAATCAGGAAATCGAGCACGCGAGCGCGCGTGGGATTCAGCCCCACGCCACGCAGCATCAGCGACGATCCGGGCAATACCAGAGTCGCGCCGATCAAAAACACGGCGGTCGAGAGATCCCCCGGCACGACGAGCTGCCGGGCCGTCAGCATTGGCCGGGGATGGATGCGAATCGTGCCGCGACTGCTTTCGACCGAAGCGCCGAACTCGCGCAGAGCAAGCTCGGTGTGATCCCGCGTGCAGACCGTTTCGTGGACGGTTGTGACGCCATCGGCGTAAAGCCCGGCGAGGAGGATTGCAGACTTAACCTGTGCGCTCGGCGTCGGGGGAGTGTAATCAATCGCGCGCAGCTTGCCACCGCGGATTTCGAGGGGGGCGCGTTCGCCGTCGCGGCTCTTTATATCGGCGCCCATCTGCCGCAGCGGCTCGATCACGCGCCGCATCGGGCGCTTGCGAAGCGAGTCGTCGCCGGTGATGGTCGACGTGAAACTCTGGCCCGCCAGAACGCCGGAGAGCATTCGTATCGTTGAGCCGGAGTTTTCGGCGTCGAGCGTGCGGCGAGGTTCCTTGAGTCCCTCCAGTCCCTTTCCGTGAATGCGGAGCGTTCCCTTGCCCGTTTCGATTTCGATGCCCAGACCGCGCAGGCATTCAAGCGTGCTGCGGCAGTCCGCCGCCGAGGCGTAATTTGCGATCTCGCTGGAACCCTCCGCGAGAGCCGCGAGAATGGCATACCGGTGCGAGATCGACTTGTCGCCGGGGAGCTCAATCGCTCCTTCAATCGTTCCACCCGGTGAAACAACGCGCTTGCTCATGATTTTGATTCTAGCATGGCGGTATCAAACCACTTGTACCGGCGGATTTTTCGCGAGGCCATTTCTTGACGAAATGCGCGAATCCTGTTAGAAAAGTATGTTTGGTTGGGGGGAATATCTCACGTCTGTAGGCTCCCGTTCCGGGAGTCCTTATCCGGAGGCAGGAAAGTCATTCTAGCTAGTCGGGACCGTTGATTTGCGGGTGTGGACGGATGCAGCGGAGTGCCGTAACCGGCCACGTTTTGGTCAAAATGTCCCCAAAAACCTTTATGAGACATAGCGATGGAGGATCACCGATGCGTAATGGAATTCTTGGCGCCCAGCCGCTATTTGGCGGGCTGCTTCGTCGTAGCGTGACCAAACTGCTTGCGGCGAGCTCTGCTTTGATATTCGCGCTGATGGGCGCAGGCGCGGCCCACGCCGAGGGCACGGGCGGCGAGGCCAATCTGAAGCTGCCTGACCTGTCGCAGGTGCAGTTTCTAGGCGTCGACGGCCACAAGCTGCTGCTGTGGGGGCTGCTTTTCTGCGTCTTCGGCCTAGCGTTTGGCATGACAATTTACGTGCGGCTCAGGAATCTTCCCGTTCACCGCGCCATGCGCGAGATTTCCGAGCTGATCTACGAAACGTGCAAAACGTATCTCATCAACCAAGGAAAATTCCTCTTTCTGCTGTGGATCTTCATCGCTGCTGTGATCGTGCTCTATTTCGGAGTGCTGCGCCACTACGAGGCGGTCCGCGTAGTCATGATCCTGTTCTTCAGCGTCGTCGGCATTCTGGGAAGTTACGGAGTCGCATGGTTCGGAATTCGCGTGAATACTTTCGCGAACTCCCGAACCGCTTTTGCCAGTCTGGCAGGCAAGCCGTATCCGATCTATCAAATCCCGCTGCGTGCGGGAATGAGCATAGGCATGATGCTCATCAGCGTCGAACTGCTGATGATGCTGATTATTTTGCTGTTCGTTCCGGGTTCGTACGCCGGGCCGTGCTTTATCGGCTTCGCCATCGGTGAATCGCTGGGAGCGGCGGCATTGCGCATCGCCGGCGGCATCTTCACCAAGATCGCGGACATCGGCTCCGACTTGATGAAGATCGTATTCAAGATCAAGGAAGACGACGCGCGCAACCCCGGCGTAATCGCAGACTGCACCGGCGACAACGCGGGAGATTCGGTGGGCCCCAGCGCCGATGGGTTCGAGACCTACGGCGTGACGGGCGTCGCGCTGATCACATTCATCCTGCTCGGCGTTTCGAATCCGGTCGTGCAAGTCCAGTTGCTTGTATGGATCTTCGTAATGCGCATCGCCATGCTGGTGGCAAGCGCCGTCGCGTATTTCATCAACGCCGGCATAGCCAACGCGCGATTCGGCAAAGCCAACAAGATGAACTTCGAATCGCCGCTCACTTCGCTGGTCTGGATTACGTCGGCGGTTTCCATCGCCATGACCTTCCTTATCTCCCACTACATCATCCCCGATCTGGGCGGCGACCCGACGCAGTGGTGGAAGCTCGCGACTATCATTTCGTGCGGCACGCTGGCCGGCGCATTGATTCCGGAACTTGTGAAGGTGTTCACTTCGATGGATTCGCGGCACGTCCGCGAAGTCGTGGCCTCGGCACAGGAAGGCGGCGCTTCGCTGGGAATTCTTTCTGGTTTCGTCGCTGGAAATTTCTCAGCCTACTACCTTGGGTTGACGATGGTCGCGTTGATGGCCGTCGGATACTTGGTCAGCACCACGGGACTTGGCGCCGTGATGATCGCCGCACCGGTGTTTGCGTTCGGGCTCGTGGCGTTCGGTTTCCTGGGAATGGGACCAGTCACCATCGCGGTCGATTCCTACGGGCCGGTCACGGACAATGCGCAGTCCGTGTATGAACTTTCGCTCATCGAGAAGGTGCCGAACATTGCGGCGGAGCTCAAGAAGGACTTCGGCATTGACGTGCAGTTTGAACACGCCAAGCAGATGCTGGAAGAAAACGACGGCGCGGGGAACACGTTCAAGGCTACCGCAAAGCCGGTGCTGATCGGCACCGCGGTCGTCGGCGCGACCACGATGATCTTCTCGATCATCATGGCGCTGACCAACGGCCTTACGACGGATGTCGACAAGCTGTCGCTGCTGCACGCGCCGTTCGTGCTCGGTCTGATTACCGGCGGCGCCATGATCTTCTGGTTCGTCGGCGCTTCGACCCAAGCCGTGACGACCGGCGCCTACCGTGCGGTCGAATTCATCAAGGCGAATATCAAGCTCGAAGGCACCGAGAAGGCGTCCGTGGCGGACAGCAAGAAAGTGGTCGCCATCTGCACGCAGTATGCGCAGAAAGGAATGCTGAACATCTTCATCGCGGTATTTTTTGCCGCCCTTTCGTTCGCATTCATCGAACCCTTCTTCTTCATCGGCTACCTGATCTCGATCGCGATCTTCGGCCTGTACGAGGCCATCTTTATGGCCAACGCCGGCGGCGCATGGGACAACGCAAAGAAGATCGTCGAAGTCGAGCTAAAACAAAAAGGCACGCCGCTTCATGATGCCACCGTGGTCGGCGACACCGTCGGCGACCCGTTCAAGGACACGTCGTCTGTGGCGCTCAACCCGGTGATCAAGTTCACTACGCTTTTCGGTCTGCTCGCAGTCTCGCTGGCGGTCGACCTGGCATCCCAGAACCCGGAGCTGACGAAGGTCCTGGCGGCGGTCTTTTTTATCGTGTCGTTCTTCTTCGTCTATCGGTCGTTCTATGGAATGCGGATCAAGGCAGGAGGCGAGTAGAGAAATCGGCGTCTCGAATTCCGCAAGAGTGCCGGGGAGGGCGCAAGCCCTCCCCTTTTTGTTTGCCTGCAGGCGCTGACTACGCCTTCACAAGGTTGAGGAACTGTCGCGGATCGTTTGTGAAACCGGGGAAAACCGTCGTGAGGTCGCGTCCGCCGAGATGCTTCGTCATGATTTCGCCGAGCACGCTGCGGTAGTCGGTGGTGACGGCTAGGTCGCGGCCTTCGTAGAGCTTCTCGTCGCTCATGCCCGGCCAGCGCGTGTAAACTTTTCCGCCCTTCACGTCGCCGCCCATTACGAACATGCAGTTGGCGTGGCCGTGATCGGTGCCGCGATTCCCGTTTTCATGCGCGGTGCGGCCGAACTCGGACATGCTGACGAACACCACATCGCCCATGCGGTCGCCCATATCCTGGTGGAACGCGGCAATTCCCTGCCCTGAATCGCGTAGCAGGTTCGAAAGCTGACCCTGCACGCCGCCTTCGTTCACGTGATGGTCCCAACCGCCGCTATCCAGGAATGCTACCTCAAGCCCGACATCCGCCTTGAAAAGCTCGGCGATCTCCTGGAGGCTTTTGCCGAAGCGGCTCGTGGGATATTGCGCTCCGTTTTCCGGCTGATAGGAATCTGGGTTGATTTTCTTGAGCTGGTCGATCGCTTCGAATGTTTCCTGCCCCACACCGCGCAGCGCCTGATCGACCGTCTGCGCGTACATCGCCTCAAAGCCGCCTTCGACCGTCTGCTGCGGACCGTACATCTTGAACTGTTTCAGATCCGGTATCGCGACCGCGGGCGCCGCGCCCTCGAGCGTGCGCGGCAAATATGGGCCGAACGCCACCGCTCGGAAGGGTGTCGACTCACTTTCCGGCATCGATTGCAGCGCGCGATTGAGCCATCCGTCGTCGGTGGCCTTCACGCCGGGCGTGCCGGACTCCATAAAATCCTGCGCGTCGAAATGCGAACGCGTGGGATCGGGCGAGCCGACCGCCTGCACGATCGCAAGCTGCCCGTTCTGGAAAAGCGGCTGCAACGGCTGCAGACTTGGGTGCAACCCGAAAAATCCGTCAAGATCGATGGCGGCTTCCGCGCCTCCGCGGCTGGGCGCGGGAATGGAGATCGTCGGGCGCAGGCGATAGTAATTCGGCTCGGCAAACGGAACCACGACGTTCAAGCCGTCCATCGCGCCGCGCTGGAAGAGCACGACCATTTTCTTTTTGTTCGGAGCGGCGGTGGCTGCGACGGCGCGCTGCAAAAATGCCGGCAGCGAAGCCATGCCCAGCATGGCGATGCCGCCATTTTTCAGGAAATACCGCCGCGAGATGTTCATGGCCGTTCTCCTTCGGTGCCGTGGGCAGCCCAGACCTAACGCCGCTGGAATTCGGGCGTGCCCAGTACGAGACCCGAGAGCAAACCCTCGTTCACCTGCTTGACCGGATCGTCCAGTTGCGCCTGCAAAACCTGCGGATCGCCCAGACGCGCTTCCAGAGTCTGCCGCGTCTGCGGCTCGACTTGCCCGCCGAGGAAAAGTTCGAGCGAACGCGCGAGCGCCATTTCGGGATCTTTCGACGCATCCTCGCCGAACATCGGAGCCAACTCGACGTTTGTGCCAACCAGATGTCCGGACGCAAACGCGAGAGCAAAGTTCAGGCGGTTCAGGAGCGCGCCGGTGTTGACCCAGGTCTCTGCTTTGTCCGAGTATCCGGTCGGCGGCTGGCAGAGAAACAGCGGTTCGCCCATTCTCCCGACCCACTGAGCGAGCGGCAATGAAACGGCCACATCCGAATTCAACGCGCGCGCGGTGCTGGCGACCAGCTCGAGCGGCGTCTTCACCTTGGCGCGATAAGTTTCCTTTGACCAAAACTCGGGCGAATAGATCATCGTCTTCAGCAGGCTGCGAATATCGCCGCCCGTGGATTCGTAATCTTTCACCATGCGATCGATCAGGGCCGGCGGCGGATTGTCCGATACAAAATGGTGCGCGATCTCGGTCGATATGAATCTCGCCGTGTGCGGATCGCTCGCGAGCATCTGGAGTGCTTCTTCTCCATCTTTTTCGCCGCCGTAATCGAACGTGCGGCCCATCACAACTTTCTTTCCTTCCGCGTGGAATTCCGGTTTGAACACGAAGTCCGGATCGCGGCGGGGCATTCGGACGGTCCAACCGGTGAGGCAGCGAGCCATCTCGATCACGTCCTGCTGCGTGTATCCGGCATCCACGCCGACGGTGTGCAACTCCATGACTTCGCGTCCGTAATTCTCATTCAAACCCCGATCCTGCTGCTGCGCCCGCGCGGCGCCCTGTTCTCCCGGAACGGCCGCGCCCGGCGATGGGAAATAACCCGGCATCGGCGGGGAACCTCCTTCGAACAGACCCTGATACCGCGCGCGGCGCATCGCGATCTCCTGCTGGTGCTGCTTGAACGCGACGGGATCGACGCTCTGCCAGTTGTCGAGGAAAAACAGCATCGCGGGGCTTTTCGCCGTGGCGATCAGCAGATCCTGGAACTTGCCCATCGTGCGCGGCCGAATCGTGTCTCGCACGTAGGACGTGAGCAGCCAACGGTCCGCTCCCTTGCCTGCGAAGACGTTGAAGTGGTTGAACCAGAAATCCTCCATCACGGCTTCGAGCTGGCGCTGGCTGTAAATCGCCCGGTCGATCTTGCCCATTGAGAGTTCGGCGACGATGCGATTGGGGCCCTGAATTTTCGCGAGCGCCGATTCCGCCTTGTCGACGTTATCGTTTCCCGTGTCCATTACCTGAGCCATCGCCTCGCGGCGCTTTTCTTGAATCTGTTGCTTGTACTCGTCTTTCGTTTCGCCGGCTTGTTTGGCCGCCTGATTCGGCGGAGGAAATTCCTCGAGCAGTTGTCTCGAAGACTTGCTCAGCGTCGGATACTTCGCGAGGCGCGCATCGAGCGCGGAGTCATCAATCGAATCGGGGTGGAGTTGCTGATCGATCCATTTCTCGAGGCCGATCTGGCGGATGTGCTCGACATCACCGGGGCGCGGGCCATAGGCCAGGCGGTTGAGCGCGTGGAGAATGGCCTGATCCTCCGTCAACTCGGTAATCGGAAGATGGCCCTTGAACTTGCTGTCGAGTACGCGCTCGTTGGGATCGTCCGAACTTTTCTTCTTGTGCTTATCGGCGCTGGCGCTTGGGGCAGTGATTGCGAAGGTGACAACCAACAGGGCTAGAATCATAGTACAAAGAAACACCGTACCCGCCGGATCGAGGCGGCGATAGGCCGAGGAGCGCCCGGGCGCCACGTTCCCGCGTGGCGACTTGGCTCGCGATGCCGTCAGCTTTCCCTTTTTCATGGCTTCCAATCAATTCTAACCCCTAGGAATGGCAAAAGTTGCGGCAGCGGCTTAGCGGTTACTGCACTCGATCCGGCGAATCCAACGATGGCGCTCTAAGCTGAAGCAAGAGGCTTTGGAGCTTTTGTCCGTTCTCGGGAGTTACATCGGTGAACTCGACGCCCATGCCCTTCTCCGTGTTGTGGCGCACAGTGCATCCTAGTTCGAGCGAAATTAGCGGACACTCAAGGGTCAGAGCGAGAACGGCGCCAGGAGCCTGCGGAGTCTTCGTGCGGACGAACATCCCGCCAGGGCCGATCACCGTGGCGACTCCGTCCGCAAGCCGTCCATTCAAGCCATCCGTAACGTGAATCTCGGTTGCATCCGGCACCAAAATGCGCTCATGGCGCCGCAAATCGACCTTGATTACGGCCATTTGGCCCTCCCTGTCTTCACGGCCAGTGGCGCGAAAACCATCGAGCGTCCAGGAATTCTGCGTTTCGTCGTGACGCAGAACGTAGTAGTTGCCGTCATCGGCACGGACGCGGAAATAGCTCGCTTCGGGGGAGTACCATCGCCCGTCAATTTCGTGAACCAGAAATTCTCGTCCACGAATGACGAACCGGAGAGGTCGTTCGTCGGCGCGGTGTCCCGCGTAACACTCGACGCGAATCTCGCTCATCGCGCCTCCGCGGGGTGGAAGGGTGTCCACCGCAAGGGAAAATTTGCTACCTCGGATAGTGTAGCAGCATTGGCGGCGCGCGCAACGGCCGGGAGGGCAGAACTTTCTATATTAGAAGCGTCACCTTGCGGCCGGCTTTGGCTGCCTCGCGCGCCTCGGCATTGTACGCGGCGCCCAACAATACAATCAGCGCCGTCAGGAACATCCATAGCAGCAGGCCAATCGCAGAAGCCAGGCCGCGGTACACCACGTCGTAGGGCATCTTCCGGACGTACCAACCGAACCCGATGTCCGCGACCCACCACAACACCGTCGAGACTACGGCGCCGGGCAGCAGTTCCCTGAAGGCCACCTCACCCGGCCGGCCGATACGATAGAGCAAGACAAGAACGACCATCGCGAGCACGAAGACCACGATCGCGTAGCTCACCAGCTCGAGCTCGTGCGTCAAGCGCGGCGAGCCGAACTCGAACATGTGCCACGAGCGCACCTGTTTGCCGAAAACCGTGAGAACGACGACGGCCAGCATCGGCACAATCGTGAGGCACAGGAGACCGAGAGCGCGCAACTGCCGCCGCCAGTAGCTCGGCTGGATCAAGTCTCCTTCCACGACGCGAAATCCCTCGATGAAGCCAACCATCACCTGCATGCCCGCGAGCAGCGTGCCGGCCAGTCCGAGCGAAAACCACCTCCAAGGGTGTACCGCTCGGCGCACAAAGTATTCCGCGACGACTCGCGAGCTGCCGGGCGGGAGAATCAGGATCAAGCGGTTGGGTATCTCTTTTAGCGCATCGGGAAATAGCGACGTGGCCCCCAGCAGTCCCAGCGCGAGGAGAAGGAGGGGAAAAAACGCCAGGAACATATTGAAGGCGATTGCCTGGCTGAGCGTCAGGCAGTCCGGAAAGATCCGGCCGAGCGCCCGGACCAGGTTTCTCAGGATGGCTTGCATCTCCGCTCGCCGAATTATACGGGAAGTCCTAGGAATCGCGCGCGTTGTTTCGCTGTGAGCGGCTCTCGGGACACCCTTGTCGCGGCCGAGAGCGCAAGGTAAACTTCACGCGGAGTGACCATGCAGCCCAAAACGGCCGTGAACCGCAGCGAAGAGGTGATTCAAAAGCACAAGGAGTATCTGTGGCCCGCGGTCACGAACTATTATCGCGAACCGCTCGTGGCGGACCACGCCTCGATGCAGTATCTGTGGGACATCGAGGGGAACAAGTATCTCGACTTCTTCGGCGGAATCGTCACGATCGGGATCGGCCACTGCAATCCGAAGGTTACGTCCAAGATCAAAGCGCAGGTCGATAAGCTCCAGCACACATCCACGCTCTTTCCCAATGAAGCCATCGTGGCCCTTGCCGAGAAGCTCGCGCAGATCACGCCGGGGCTGTTGCAAAAGAGCTTTTTCACTAGTTCCGGAACCGAGGCCAACGAAGCCGCCATCCTGCTCGCGCGCATGGCGGGACCGAGCTACGACGTGATTGCGCTGCGGCATGCGTACGCCGGTTCGTCCCAGTTGGCGAAGGGTGTGACGGCGCAAGCAGCTTGGCGCAAGGGCGGTGTGATCGGCGTAGGCGTGGCGCATGCGATCAATCCTTACTGCTATCGCTGCCCTCTCCACTTGAAGTACCCGGATTGCGGAGTCGCGTGTGCGAACGACGTTGAGAATCTAATTCAGACCGGTACGAGCGGCTCGATCGCTGCGTTTATCGCCGAGCCGATTCAGGGTGTCGGAGGATTCATCACTCCCCCGCCCGAGTATTTCAAGATCGTTTACCGCATCGTGAAGAATTACGGCGGCCTTTTCATCTCCGACGAGGTCCAGACCGGCTTTGGGCGGACTGGAAAGAAATGGTTCGGTATCGAGCAGTGGGAAGTCGCGCCCGACATTATCACCTGCGCGAAGAGCATGGGCAACGGCGTGCCCGTCGGCGCGACGATTACCACCTCGGAGTTGGCGGGCAAATTCCAAGGGCTGACGATTTCGACCTTCGGTGGGAACCCGGTCACATCGGTCGCAGCCCGTGCGGTAATCGAGGTGATCGAGGAAGAAAACCTGCTCGAAAACACCCACGTCGTCGGCGGCTATTTCAGAAAGCGCCTCGAAGAATTGCAAGCCAAGTATCCGCTGATCGGCGACGTCCGGGGCATGGGCATGATGCAAGCGCTCGAGCTGGTCCGCAATCGCCAAACCAAAGAACCGGCTGCGGCCGAGGCCGCCGAACTGATGGAACGTGCCCGCGCCAATCGCCTGCTGATCGGCAAGGGCGGACTCTACGGCAACGTGATTCGCATGGCGCCGCCCATGAACATTTCGAAAGCGGACGTGGATGAGGGCATCCGCCTGCTCGACAAGTCGTTCAGCGAAACTCGCATTCAATAGCCAACGCATTTGCTGCTGAGCTATGGGAGAAACCTACGGCCGGACTCTTCGATCGCGAAATCTATCTGGACATTGAAACCCTCCGCCTTTCGCACGAGGTGCCGGGCGGCTGGGGAAATATTCCGGGCTTCGGTCTGGCCGTCGCCGTCACGTGGGACAAGGAAACGGGCTTCCGCCGCTGGTTCGAAGGAGACGCCGGGAAGCTCGTCGCCGAGCTCGAGGGTTTCACGCACATCGTCACGTTCAACGGCAACCGCTTCGATCTCGAAGTTCTGCGCGCCTACGCGCCGATCGAGAAACTCCGGCTGCGATCGTTTGACGTCCATGAAGAGCTGCATAAGCAGCTCGGCCATCGCGTGAAGCTCGACCAACTCGCGAAGGACACACTCGGCTCCGCGAAGAGCGGAGACGGCATTCAGGCTGTTCAGTGGTGGCGCGCCGGCGATAAGGAACGCGTCGCCGCCTACTGCGAGCAGGACGTCGCCATCTTGCGTGACATCGTCGAGCACGGCCGGGCGAAGGGCTACGTGGTCGTCTCATCCCGTCAGGTGCGTGTCAAATGGGAATAGGTGTGCGGGTGGTCCCCTCTCCGAATTGAGCCCCGCTGATGTATTCTTCTGATTGATGAAATCCCCGCGCGAAAAGTTCCGCCGCTGCGCACCGCTCAAGCAGTTTGTGCGTGCGTTCGTGCTGACGCTGATGTCGCTTGTCGCGTTTCTTTCGAACCCTGTTCGCGCGGGCCAAGCGAGCAGCGGCGACGAGGGGCTGCGCATTCACTGGACGCAAGTGACAGAGGCCCAAGTCAAGCTGGATGACAAAACGCCGCTCGCCTGGAACATCTACCAGCCCGACAAGAAAGACAAGAAGGAGAAAAAGAAAGACTCCGATATGGTGCTGCTGCTCCTAGGGCACCGCTATCTCTTCCTCGACATCAAGGAGCGTCTCGTTTACGTGGTGCCGCTTGCAGCCCTGCAAGCTCAGGGCAAGGACTTCGAGAGCGGCGATCTCGCGCAGCCGTCGCAGCTGATCCCAAGCAGCGATTGGTCTGTACGCGACGTGGGGCCGGCCGAACTGATTCTTCTCACCCTCGGCGATTACGGCCGCGTCTTACAGGTCACGCTGCCGCACCCGCCCGATCTGCGCCCGTTCTACTGATTGCGCGGCTTCGGGCTGCTCTGCAGGCCCCGCCAAGCCATCCACGCAATTGTTGCAATCATGCCGATCCAGCCGATCACGCGAACCGCATGTGCGATTTGCGTGTCATGGTCGAGCACGCCCAACCTGCCGAACAGATAATTCCAGTCATGGATCACGTCGTCGGAATCGCCGACCGTGAGGAGCGGCAGTTCCTGTGCGCGGGCGTCCGCCATGTATGTCGCGATCGGAAGGAACTGCTCGAAGAAGAAGAATATGCAGAATGCGGTGCCCATTATCTGGCGCTGAAAAATGAAAAATGTGGCGAGCATCAGGGGAACGCCGAGCTGCATCAGCGTGCCGCCGGCCACCATTAGGAATTCGCCGAACAATCGAAACAGCAGATGCCCGCCCTCGTGAACGGGAATGAACACCAAATCCATCATCAGCAACGCGCCCGTGCCGCGTGCCGCTTGCAACAGGAACAGCCCATAGAACGCGCACGCGATCAGGAGCACCACTCGGGAAACAGGTCGCCACTCGTCCTCGAGAGGCTCGAGAAGTGGCAGCCGTTCCGTCCAGGTTTCGGGCAGTTGCATGTGGGTATTCTCTTTTGTGTGCCGCCTACCTAAAGCCAGCGTACCATCGGCGAACCGGGTCTCTGAAAATCAAAGGGTGAGATGCATCGCGGAATGCAATACGGCGCGCGCATCCTGTCGGGGAACGAATCAGCGGGAGGAAACGCCTACAACCCAGGGTATGCCAACCAATCCATCTTCGACCTTCACGTCGACAACGTCGCCCGGGCCGTATCGATAGTAATCGCCGCGACTTACCTGAATCCGCTCGACGCGATGTCCCTCACGCCATGAGACAACCACAAGCCGCCGGCTGGGCAGCGCTCCCGCCATCGCGAATTTTCCGACGACGCGAACTTCCTCGATTTGCGGCGGTGCGCGATCGAGCGCGCCGTTGGCCAGCAATAGAATTGAAAGCAGCCACGGAAGCGGTATCAGGCCGTAGTAAACGCGCTTGAGCGCTTCCACTTCAGCATGGCGCAGGGCGCGCCGCTCCACCCAGATGGCCAATCCAAGCGTCGAAAAGAAAAGAACACCACTGAAAATGAGGATCCCGTCCAGTTCTAGTGGAGGGTAGCGGACACTCGCGGCCACGAACGCAAGCGCACCGAGCATAAATACTGCCGTCCGGTTTAGCAGTTTGCGCCGCAGAGAGAATTCCGCAGCGGTGGAGCTGAGCCCGCAGGATTCGCACACATCGACGTGCCGGTCCGCCCCGCAATTCAAGCAGCGAGTCATTTCACCGGACGGATGCTCGCGGGCGGATTGTCCAGGCAGACCATGTTTTCATCGCGGCCATTCGACAGGAGCTCGCAATCAATTTCCTGCGCGCTGCGGACAGCCTGATTGTAGTTCGATCCCGCTGCAGTCGCGCAGTGGCTGGCGCCCTTGAAATTCATACAGACCTCATATTGCTCGCGCGTCTGCTGAAAGGACGAATAGACGAGCACACCGAGGAGCACGATTCCTCCCAGCACCATGATCCAACGAACCTGGTTTGACTTCTTGGCCATGAATCCCCGATCTTACCCCTAGACCGTCGTTCCAGCAGCTTCCGCACGGCGCGCCAGCTCATGCTGAATATGTCTCTTCAGATGCGCCGCCAGCCCCTCAAGTTTGAGAATCTCCTTCAAATCGCGCAGCGTCAGATTGGGAAGAAACGCCAGCACCGACGGAACAGGAGTGTGCGGATTACGGATCAGCGCAATCCGCACATTATACTGGCACGACCACTTCGGATGTTGGGCAATCGCTGCGACCGTCCGCGCCGGCACTCCGGGCTTGGCGAGCACCTTCAGCACCTGGCTCTCCGTAAGAAACGCATTCGCGAGCGCGAGCTTGATCGCCTGCATATGGCCTTCCGCGAGGAGCGCTCCCGCTACGCGGGCGGGGCCGCGCCGCGCGAGCGTCAGTTTCTCTCCGACGGCCAGATGCGGCACGCGTGTCAGAATTACCTCTTCGGCGACCCGGCGGATATCGGCGGGCGCCGACGGCAATAGGCTCAGCCGCACCAGATCAAATAGAAAGAGCTGCCTTACGGCGGCGAGCGCGAAGCGCTTGGGAGTTCGCGGATGCCTCGCGAGACGCAACCGCACTCCCTCGCTCGACGTCCACTTCCCCTCCCCGGCAATCGCCGTGAGCACGCTCGCGGGGAGATCGAGCCGTTCGAGCAACAAAACAACGTGTGGCTCATCCAAACTGGGGTTTTCGAGCAACGCGAGCAACGCTTCCTCTCCGGCTTCATGAAGGAGAGATTTCAGTTGATCGGCGGAAGCCGATCGCGCGTGTTCGATCTGACTCTCGCGATCAGGCGGCATTTCCCTGTGCGTCCGTCAGTCGGGCCGCCATGCGGACGGCCGCCTCCGCGGGGGACATCTCGATGGGCACGCTGCGCATTCGCGGGATTACTTTTGTCAATTCTGTGTGAATTGCAGCGTCAAAGTATTTCGAACGGCCGTGAACGCCGCCCACCTTGGCCACCGGAGTTTCCCTGTCGCGCCATCCCAGATCGTTGGCAACGCACGCCACGAGTTCGGCGAGTGAAGCGGCCGCACCCGACAAAATCTCCCGCGCCACGGCGTCGCCCTTATCGCCGAGTTCCGCGACCAAGGGAAACGTCCTCGGGAAGATGTCGTCTGGATTCTTCGCAATCTGTTCCGCCAGCGCGTCCCACCCGCCGACCTGCAGCCACGTGAAAATTCGCTTCGACAGTGTCGTTGCCGGGCCGCGATGCTCTTCCGCCCGGGCCACGGCCCCAAACGCGCGGCGCCCGATGTCAAAAGCGCTACCCTCGTCGCTGAACCACGGGCCGCGCCCGCCTGCTCGGGCTGTCCGTCCATCTGCGTTTCGCCCATAGGCCGCCGAGCCAGTGCCCGCAAGGAGGATAATGCCCTCCGCCGCGCCGAAAGCGGCCTCGAGGGCAATCTCGAGATCGGTCGTCACCCTCACTCGCGCATTCGGAAAGCCATCCTCGAAAAATTTCGCAACGCGGCGCGCGACGCCCGACCGGCCCGCGCCTCCCAGCCCGGCGCAGATCGCGCGCACGTGGCCCGCATGAATTTTCTGTCGCCTCAATACCGCGTCGGCTGCTTCGCTGAGCGCGAACCACGCCCTGGGATATCCCGTTCGCAATGGGTTGGATGGCCCTCCGGTGGAGCGGGCGACGATGCGCCCCTCAGAATCGGCGAGGACGCATTCGGTCTTTGTGCCGCCCCCATCCAGGCCCAGCACGTAGGACGCATCAGCAGCGGAAGTTTTCGGTGGCATCGCTCTCTCTCAGTTCGCTTGACACTTTCTGAAGCGGGCAGTTAGCATCGCGCGTCCCGCCGGGCGCGGCGCAATGCGAATCAGCCCAATCGACCTTGCCATCATCGTGCTGTACCTGGTCGGCATAACGCTTTTTGGCACTTATCTCCGCCGCGGCCAGCGAACCATTCGCGACTACTTCCTCGGCGGCCGCACCGCGCCCTGGTGGGCGATCGCATGTTCGATCGTCGCGACCGAGACTTCGACGCTCACGATCATCGGCACGCCCGCCATCGCATATGGCGGCAATCTCGGGTTTCTGCAGCTCGTGTTGGGCTATTTGGTCGCGCGGGTGATTCTGTGCGTGGTTCTCATCCCTCAGTATTTCCAGGGAGAATTTTACACGGCTTACCAGCTCCTGGAGAAGCGATTTGGCGGGCGCGTGAAGTCGGCCGCGGCAGTGGTGTTTATGGGCACCCGCGCTCTCGCGGAGGGCGTCAGGATCGCGGCGATTGGCAAAGTTGTCGCGGTGGCATTTGGCACGGGCGACCGGCTTTCGATCGCCATCGTCGCCGCGCTGACGCTCTTCTACACATTCGAAGGCGGGATGCGCGCGGTAATTTGGACGGACGTCGTCCAATTCGCCTTGTATTTGACCGGTTCGATCGCGGCGTTTTTCCTCCTGCTGCACAAGATCCCCGGAGGCTGGCCCGCCGTGACGCTCGCGGCCGCAACCGCAGGAGGCAAGTTACGCATCTTCGATTTCGGATTCAGTCTGACGCGAAGCTACACATTCTGGTCCGGTCTCCTCGGCGGCACGTTTCTCACAATGGCAAGCCACGGCACCGATCAGACGATGGTGCAGCGCCTTCTCGCCGCGCGCAGCGAGCACGATAGCAAGACGGCGCTGCTCGCGAGCGGCGTGATCGTCTTCGTGCAGTTCGCGATGTACCTGGTGCTAGGCGTCATGCTCTTCGTGTATGGACAGCACGCGTTGCTGCCCATCCCCGGCGGCGACACCGACCGCATCTTCCCCGAATTCATCGTGCGTGCGATGCCCGTGGGGCTTGCCGGCATCGTGCTCGCTTCGATTTTCGCCGTGGCCATGTCCAACGCCAGCGGCTCGCTGAACTCCCTGGCATCGTCAACCATCATCGATCTAAGCGTGGGTCGCGGCGCTACGCCCGCACAACAGCTCCGGCGCTCGCGCTACGCAACGCTTGCCTGGGGCATCGTGCTCGGCGCCCTGGGACTCGTTCCCTGGGGTCACGTGCTCGAAGCGGGGCTGACGATCGCATCGATCACCTACGGCGGCTTGCTCGGCGTATTCTTGCTCGGCACATGGAACCGCCGCGCGAACCAGACGGGAGCGCTTATCGGAATGTTCGCCGGAATCGCGGTGATGGTCGCAGTCAGATGGGAAACGACGCTCGCCTACACGTGGTACGTGCTCGCCGGCACGATCGTGACGTTCGCAGTCGGCTCGCTCGCGAGTCTACTGCAATCCGCGCCTCCCCGGACGGGCGCGATTGTTAAAACGACTTTCGACTGAGCTGCCAAAGCGTGAGAGAGAGCACGGCCAGCGTGAAGACACTGGTGGACCAGACGGGCCACCACGATGTCATTCTCCCGCCCTGAACAAGCGAGATGCAGAGATCTTCCAACTCGGAACACTTTGGGAGAATCCGATACACCCAGTCCACAATTGTGCGCGCGAGATGGGATGTGAAAAGTCGATAGTAGGCTTGCTGCCGCGCGGCTAGTGACGGTGAGAGAACCCATATCGCCACAGACGCCATGATTGGCAAGGTGACGCCCTTCTGCGGTAGAGTCACCAGGGCCGCAGCGGACAGAAGCGCTGCAAAGCTAAACGTCTGAACTAAGAGCGCAATACCAATCCGCCAGGTTCCCACGCCCGTCTCCCACCACAGCCTCGCTGCCAGCGGAAATGTGGCCAGCGTGAACGTAAAGGCATAGAGCGTCAGCCCTCCCAGAAAACGCCCGAGAAAGATTCTCCAGCGCGGCGTTCCCTTGGAAAACGTCAGCTCCAGCCAGCCTTTTTCGAGGCTGGAAGTCAGCAGTGGCGCGGCCGCGAAGATAGCCAGCAACAGCCAGAGCGTTCCCGTGGCGCGCAGCATCGATTCAAGAACGGCTGGAACCGCGATTCCGGAAGGCGCCGGCAACTGCGCTCCGACGATCATCGTGCTCATGCCGTTGGCCAGCGGCCGAATATGCACCAGCCAGTTGAAAGCAAGCGTGACCAAAATCGCCACGCCAAAGAGCACGAGAGCCACGCGACGGCTGAGAGTTTCGTGCAGCGAGTTCATGTAGGTTGCGAACATCACGGCTCCTGTCCGCCCACGACCTCTAGAAAAAACTGCTCGAGCGAGAGCTTCACCTGTTCGACGGATTCGAGTTCCACGGGCACGCTCCGCAGCCTGTCGATCAAGGTGTTGAGCTGCGTGACATCCCGTGGCATGCACCGAAGGGTTGTCTGCTGCCAACTCATCGGGCTCGGATGCAGCACAGCTTCGACGGCCGTCCGGATGGATTCATCCAATCGCGCCACGCGCACGAAATACTCGCCCGTACCGCGCGTGAATTCGCTCGGTGTGGCCGCACGCGCCACGTTGCCGTTGTCCAGAATAACGATCTGGTCGCAGACCATCTCGATTTCCGAAAGAAGATGCGAATTCAGGAATATGGTCTTGCCTTGCGCGCGCAAGCCGATTAGCAGGTCGCGCACATCTTTGCGCCCCAGAGGATCGAGTCCATCGGTGGGTTCGTCGAGGAAGAGCACCTCAGGATCGTTCACCAGCGCCTGCGCCAGACCGAGCCGCTGCTGCATGCCTTTCGAATAACTTTTGACGGGCTTACGGACGTCCGCTAGGCCCACCAGCTCGAGTAGTTCCGGGATTCGACGCTTCATCACACCGGAATCAACTCCGTTGAGCCGGCCCATATAGCGGAGAAAATCCCTCGCATTGAAGTAATCCGGCAAGCGCATTTGCTCAGGCAAATAGCCGACGCGCCTCCGCACCGCGGCATTCCCCGGCAAACCGCCCAGCAGACGTGCGGACCCGCCACTAGGCGTTGAAAGTCCAAGCAGAACTTTGACGAGCGTCGTCTTGCCTGCACCGTTCTGCCCGATCAGACCAAAAATCGTACCCGGCTCCACGCGAAGCGTGACGCCCTGCAAAGCATCGACAATCCTCCCCCGAAGCGTGCGAAAACTCTTTCGCAAGTCGCGCGTTTCGATGGCAGGGATTGTCATCGTCTGGACCTACCGCGGGCTCCCTAGGATTCCTGAATCTTCGGCGCCGCCACGAAAGGCATCGCTCCAAACAGCAGCGCCATCCCGGGGCACAGGACCCAGCCCATCGCGCCCACGGCAAAATATACGGGGTGACGCATCACGAATGCGTGGCGCGTTACGATCTCGCTCACAGGTATCAGCACGCACCACAGTCCCAGCATCACAATCGACGGGAACAGCCCCGCGAGCAGCCGTGCAAGACGATCGCCTCCCGCCCGATAGGAAAGATAGGCCCCGGCCGCCCCAGTGAGAGGCTGCGCGGCAAGCCATTGAAGGTAGGCCAGCATAAGCGCGCCGCCCGGGTACCACGACATCGAGTACGACACGATCATCCGCGGCTCTAGGCTGAGCTTCGCCATCACCATCAGGAGCGCATTGGCGAGCGTGAGGCTGACCAGGCTCGGCAGCCAGAGCTGTCGCGTGCGGGCGTTCACAACACCCTCATCGCGCTTGACCCTCCGAATTCTTCGCGCCAGACTCTGCCAGTCCATCACCTGCTCAAGCGCTTGCGCGACCGCCTCGGATTCGGCAAGTCCGCGCTCGCGGCCCTCTTCGTAGAGATCCTCCATGTGAGCGGCCAGTTCAGCGACGATCTCTTCTCTTTGCCCAGGCGGGACGCCAAACTCTCCGATTCGCTCGCGGACCAGAATCTCCCAGCTAAGCATTCGTCACCCCCGCGAGGCGGTCCAACGCCCGGAAAAAACCGTGCCATTCGCGGCGAAGCGGCGCGAGCCTCTTCTTCCCCGCAGGCGTGAGTGAGTAATAGCGTCGGTCTCGCCCGGCGCGATTCGCCTGCCACCGCCCCTTGATCCAGCCCCGCTTTTCAAGCGCATACAGCATCGGGTAAAGCGACGCGAGGTTGAAGCGCAGTGCACCCTCCGTCTTTTCCTCGATGGATCGCGCGATTTCAAAGCCGTAAAGCGATTGGTCAGCAAGCAGCGCAAGGATTGCCAGCTCGGCGCTGCCCCGCGCAATCTTGGAGCGAATGCGTTGTGCCACACTCACTGTAGGTACCCTCCATTCCTATATAGGATTCCTATATTACAGCTCGTTTGTCAATGGAAGGTTCTTTTTGGTTGCTACGAACGGCAATCCCGCTAAAACGGCGGCCGCGTTGGCTACATCTGGCGAAACGACTGGGACGGAAAGCCGGATGCACTTTCCGTCGCCGAGGGCAAAAGCGAACAGGTGCGAATCGCCGCCTCACTCATACAGAAGGTACTTCTCGCGCATTCTGCGGAATCTGTCGAGGTCGGTGGACCAGCCCGCGACGATGTCTGCTGGGCGGTCACCACGTTCAAGGCGCTCGATCGTGGCCTGCGAGCCGAGCAGTTCGATCATTTTCTCGAGATGGAACCGCTCCGGGTACATCTTGTGAAGCGCGTCCGCAATCTCAAGCCCCACGCGAATCGAGCGCAGCGACCCGCGGTTGGTGACGCTGATTGTGACGCCTTGGCAGATTTGACCATCATACGGGTTAGCGTTCGGGGTGAATTGCGCCGCCGCAAAGCTCACACCGGGAATCTTCCTTCCGTTCAAGACCGTCGCGAATTCGTCGGCGCGAATCCACGGCGCTCCAATCATCTCAAACGGCGCGTCCGTGCCGCGTCCCACCGAGATTCCGCCCGCCTGCAAAATCTCGATTCCGGGATACAGGAATGCGGCATTGACTGTCCGCAGATTCGGTGACGGCGGAATCCATGGCAGGCCAGTTTCGTCGTAGGCCATGCTCCGCTTCCAGCCCCTCATGCTCATCACTTGCAAGTCCGCGCCGATCCTGTTTTCTGCGTTAAACATCCTCGCGAGTTCGCCCATCGTCATCCCATAACGCACGGGCATCGGGAAGTAGCCCGTGAACGAAAGCCGGTCGGCATCGAGCATCGGCCCCTCGATCACATTCCCGCCAAGCGGATCGGGCCTGTCGAACACGATGAAAGTGATGTGGTGCTTCGCGGCCTCCTCCATGCAGTAAGCCATCGTCGTGACGTACGTGTAAAATCGCACTCCGGCATCTTGAACGTCGAAGATGAGAACATCGATACCCTTCAACATTGCGTCCGTGGGGCGTCGCGCCTCGCCATAGAGACTGTAAACTGGCACGCCATTGGTTGCGTCCGTCCCGCTGGCAACGGCGCCCTCGGCCTTACCCTCGATACCATGCTCGGGGCTGAAGAGCGCAATCAGCTTGACGTCCCGCATGTGAGAAAACAAAGCGCTCGTGCGCAGGCCCCGCGAATCCACGCCGGTCTGATTTGTGATTAAACCAATGCGCTTTCCGCTCAAAGGCTCAGAGTTCATCGACCCATACAAGTCGATGCCTGTCAGGACGCGGCTGGTAACTGTCGATGTCGATTGAACCTGTGGCGCTACAGATGGCACGAAAGCGACCATCGCCTCGAAAGCTACTGAGCTCGCCAGCAGGAAGAATGTCCGATGAGAACGGAAACGAAACACAGCCGAAGACCCTCGATTGTGCGGCATGAAACCGCGTGCTATATACAGCTACGGGATGCAGGCGTCAACAAAGAAGGCCCGGAGCGGGAATAATGCATAGACCGGGGCTTGCGGCGCTGGCGCTCTTCCCTCTCGCGATATTCTCGCTCATGACTCCTTCCGCCCGCGCGCAAAAAAAGTTTCCCACACCAGGCCAATCGCCGGCATCGGCCGCATGGGTCGAGAAGACGCTTAGGCGCATGACGCTGCGTGAGAAGCTCGGCCAGATGCTCATGGTCTCGTTCTTCGGAGTCTTCAGCCCCGCCGACAGCCCCGAGTACAAAGAGATCCTGCATGAGGTCGAGGAAAATCACGTTGGCGGCCTGATTATCGTCACCGATCGCGGGCCGCTCGGCCTCGAGCGCAGCCAGGTCTATCCAACGGCGGTGATGACAAACGAACTGCAACGCCGCTCCAAGCTCCCGCTGATCGTCGGCGCGGATTTCGAGTCCGGCACGGGCATGCGCCTCGACGAAGGCACGTCGTTCCCCTCCGCCATGGCCATCGGCGCGACGGGCGATCCGAAGCTTGCATATGAGGCCGGCAAGTATACTGCGCTCGAAGCGCGCGCCGCCGGAGTGCAGTGGATCTTCGCTCCCGACGCCGACGTGAACAACAGCCCCGATAATCCGATCATCAATATCCGCTCATTTGGAGAAGACCCGGCGAGCGTCGCTGCCTACGTTCGCGAATTCGTCCGCGGGGTGGAAGATAACGGCGCACTCGCGACCGCCAAGCATTTCCCCGGCCACGGCGACGTCAGCGTAGATTCGCACCTCGCGCTCGCTTCGGTTCCCGGCGATCGCCAGGAACTCGAAAGCACGGAGTTCGTTCCCTTCCGCGCGGCGATCGACGCGGGTGTCAGCTCGATCATGCCGGGCCATCTGGCCGTGCCCGCGCTTGAACCGGACGCCAAGATTCCCGCAACGCTCTCCAAAAATATTCTGACCGACGTCCTCCGCGATGAAATGAAATTCCGCGGGCTCATCGTCACGGACGCGCTCGACATGGGCGCTGTCACTTCCAATTACACTCCGGGCGAGGCTGCCGTGCGCGCCGTCGAAGCCGGCGAAGATGTGCTCCTGATGCCGCCCGCTCCGGATGCGGCAATCGCCGCTCTCGAAGACGCTGTCCGTTCCGGGCGCATCTCCGAAAAACGCATCGACGCCTCCGTGCGCCGAATTCTCGCAGCCAAAGCGCGGCTCGGCTTAGATCGAAATCGATTTGTCGACGTGGCGCGCCTCAATCAAAAGTTCGCCCTGCCGGAATACGAGGAGGAAGCCCAGACCATCGCCGACCGCGGCGTTACGCTGCTCCGCGCCACTCCCGGCATTTTGCCGCTCGATTCGACGCGCCCGCTGCGCGTTCTGCTCCTCGCTCTCTCCGCCGATCCCGATGCGAATCCCGGCGAAACGATCGAGCCGGAGATTCGACCGCGCGTCGATTCGCTGGCCGTCCTGCGCGCAGACACGCAATACTCGCTCATCGGCGCAATCAAATTGCCGCCGCCTGACACCTACGATGTGGCGATCGCCGCCCTTTTCGTGCGCGTCGCGGACCGCAAGGGCGACATCGGTTTCCCCGAGGACCAACGTGCGCTCGTCAACCAGTTGATCGCCGCTGGAAAGCCCGCGGTGATCGCATCGTTTGGCAGTCCGTACTTGATCGAGCGCTTCCCGAACGCAAAAACCTGGCTCGCGGAATTCTCGACCAATGACGTTTCGCAGCGCGCCGTTGCCCGCGCTCTGTTCGGACAGGTCGCGATTGGCGGGAAGATCCCGGTAACGGTCCCCGGCACCGTGCAACGCGGCGATGGCCAGCGTATTCCAGCCAATCCGATGACGCTGCAACCAGCGCCCGCCGCGATGTCCGACCGCCTCAAACCGGCCTATGCGCTCCTCGATCGCGCCGTCGCGGACGGCGCATTTCCGGGCGGCGTGCTTGCCGTCGGATGGAACAACCAGCTTGTAGTGCACCCGTTCGGCCAACTAGAGCGCGAAGGCGAAGCATACGACGTCGATGAAGATTCGATGTATGACGTCGCCTCGCTCACGAAACCGATCGTCACGACCACCGCCGTGATGATGCTCGCGCAGCAGGGCCGGCTCGAATTGAATTTGCCGGTCGCCCGGTATTTGCCTGATTTCGCAGCAGCCGCGAAGTCCGATCCCGATCCCGCGTGGCGGGCGCGCGTAACCGTTCGCATGTTGCTGCTCCATGATTCGGGTCTCCCCGCTCACCGCGACTTTTTCAAGGACGCGAAGGGCCACGACGCGGTTCTCGCGCGCGTGCTGGCCGAGCCGCTCGTTCGGGAGCCGGGCACGCAGGTCGAGTATTCCGACCTCGGATTCATTCTCCTCGGCGAGATCGTTAAGCGACTGACCGGCGAATCACTCGACTCCTTCGCGAAGCAGGAAATCTTTGAAACTCTCGGCATGGACCGCTCGATGTTCAATCCTCCGCGCAAGCTACGCGAGGACATTGCCCCAACCGAGATGGATACGACTTACCGCAAGCGCCTCGTCTGGGGCGAAGTGGACGATGAAAACGCGTACGCCATGGGCGGCGTCGCCGGGCACGCGGGCCTTTTTTCCACGGCACAGGATATCGCTGCGTTCGCGCAGATGATCCTCAACGGCGGCATCTACGGCCACGACCGACTGCTCGCTCGCTCGACGATCCGGGAATTCACTTCGCGCGTCGCGATCGGCGATTCGGCCCGCACTTTGGGCTGGGACGTGCCCTCCGAGCCCTCTTCGTCCGGCCGCTACTTCTCGGCCAAAAGCTTTGGCCACACGGGCTTTACCGGCACATCGCTCTGGATCGACCCCGAGCGGAAGTTATTCGTTGTCTTTCTCACGAATCGTGTTCACCCCACTCGCGCCAACGACAAGATTCGCCCGGTCCGCCCGGCGCTGCATGACGCCATTTTCGAGGCCCTCGGCCTCGCAGCCGGCCAAGCCGCCGCCCGGTAACGCCCTCGGCACACCCCCGGCCCGAAATCGATTCGCTCGCGTTATCCTGAGTGCCCCTCCCGCTATAATCTTATTTGGGCGTGGGGCGCTCCTTGAAAACAGCCAGGACAGAGCAGCGAAATCCGCGTTCGCGCGGGCTCGACCGGAAGTCCGCGATCGAAATCGTGCGCGCCCTGAATCGCGAGGATGCGCGCGTCGCGCTGGCCGTTCGCTTCGAATTGCCTGCAATCGCGCGCGCAGTGGACGCCATCGTGAAGGCGTTTCGCAGCGGCGGCCGATTGTTCTACATCGGCGCAGGAACCAGCGGACGCTTGGCCGTACTCGACGCGGCGGAGTGTCCGCCCACGTTCGGGACGCCGCCCCAAATGGTGCAGGCGATCATCGCCGGAGGCGTGCGGGCTTTGCAGCATGCCAGCGAGGGTGCGGAGGATTCAGCGCCGAACGGCGCGCGAGATCTGCGGCGAGCGGGCGTTTCGCGGCGCGATGTGGTCGTCGGACTTTCCGCGAGCGGCACGACGCCCTACGTGCTCGGCGCGCTTGAATTCGCTCGACGGCGAGGTGCCGTCACGGTCGGCGTGAGTTCAAATCCGCGCTCGCCTCTCGCGCGGCACGCGCGTATCGCCATCGCCCCCAACACCGGCCCCGAAGCGATTGCGGGCTCGACGCGGCTGAAGGCCGGGACGGCACAAAAAATGGTCCTGAACCTGCTTTCTACTGCATCGATGGTGCGGTGCGGCAGGGTGTATGAGAACTGGATGATTTACGTGGCGTTGACGAATCAGAAGTTGCGCCGGCGCGGCGCGAGGATTCTGGAAGAGGCCGCGGGCGCGAGTGCGTCAGCTGCGGCACACGCTTTGCGGCAGGCGGGACACAACTTGCCCGCGGCTCTCGTGATGCTGAAAACCGGCGCGAGCGCCGCCGATGCACGCCGGCTGCTGGGTGCAAGCGGCGGCAACGTCCGCGAGGCGCTCCAGATCTCAAGGAAACTTCAATCCAGGGCCAGGGGCCGGAGCTAGACGATGGACCGATTCAAAATTCAGGGCGGGCGCAGGCTCGAAGGCACGGTACAGATCAGCGGCGCGAAGAATGCCGCCCTCCCAGCGATGGCTGCGACGCTGTTGACGGCGGATCGCGTCCGCCTGCAGAACATCCCACACGTCCGCGACATCATCACGATGGCGAAACTGCTCGCGCATATGCGTTGCCGCGTCGAAAGCCCGGACATCCCGCCCAGCGAATTCATAATTCAGGCTGAAAACGTCTCGCATGCGGAAGCGCCGTATGAGCTGGTCAAGACCATGCGCGCCTCGGTGCTCACGCTGGGGCCGCTCGTTGCGCGGTTCGGTTACGCGCGGGTTTCTCTTCCCGGCGGATGCTCGATCGGCGCGCGCCCGATCGACCTGCACATCCAGGCGCTCGAAAAACTCGGCGCCACGATCACCGTCGAGCATGGCTACGTCGAGGCTCGCGCCGAGCGGCTTCGCGGCGCCACCTTCCGATTCCCTAAGATCACGGTCACCGGGACGGAAAACATTCTCACAGCCGCGGTGCTCGCCGAGGGCGAAACCATTCTCGAAAACTCGGCGCTCGAGCCGGAGATCACCGACCTCGCCGAGCTCCTCATCAAGATGGGCGCAAAAATCGAGGGCGTGGGCACGTCGACGATTCGCGTGCAAGGCGTCGAGCGTTTGCACGGCGCGACCCACGCCGTGATTCCCGACCGAATCGAAGCGGGTACGTTCCTCGTCGCCGGAGCGATCACCGGCGGCGAATTGCTCCTGACTGATTGCGAGCCGCGGCACCTCACCGCGATTATCGACAAGCTCCGCGAATGCGGCGTGGAGATCAAATGCGAAGGAAACGGCGGTTTGCGCGTACGCGCTGCGAAAAAGCTCGTCGCCGCCGACGTGACCACTGAGGAATATCCTGGCTTCGCGACCGACATGCAGGCCCAGTTCATGGCTCTCGCGACGCAGGCGCACGGCGTCTCGTGCGTTCGCGAAACCATCTTCGAGAATCGCTTCCTACACGCAAGCGAAATGGTGCGCATGGGCGCCAACATCACGATCGACGGCAATCTCGCAATCGTCACCGGCCCGACGCCGCTCAGCGGCGCGCCTGTGACAGCCTCCGACTTGCGCGCCAGCGCCGGCCTCGTACTCGCAGCCCTCGTCGCGGACAACACCACATGGATCGACCGCGTCTACCACATCGATCGCGGCTACGAGCAGATCGAACTCAAGCTCAGCGATCTCGGCGCTCGCATCGAACGCGTGACATCCAGCTAGAATTCGCTTTTCATGCGGCGCCGCAAACGCCGCTGCAAATGAAAAAGGGAGGCGACAAATCGCCTCCCTCGAATTACCCGTTCGCTGGCACAGGACCAGCGTCCCTAGGGATTGCGAAGCAGCACTATCCCGCCGCTTCGCCCTTGGCCTGCTTGTCGCGCTGATCGCGCAAGACCGCCTTGCGGCTCAGCCGAATTTTGTTGCCCTCGATGGCGAGCACCTTGACGAGCACCTGATCGCCTTCCTTCAGCTCGTCGCGAACGGCACGAATGCGTTGTTCGGCGATTTCGCTGATGTGCAGCAGGCCATCAGTACCCGGGAAAATCTCGACGAACGCGCCAAACTCGGCGATGCGCACGACCGTCCCAAGGTAGGTCTTGCCCATCTCCGCGGTTGCGGTCACGTCGCGAATCATCTTCAGCGCGTCCTCGGCTGCCTTGCCGTTGTTTGCGAAGACATGGACCTTGCCGTCGTCCATCACGTCGATCTTCACGCCCGTCGCTTCCACAATCGACCGAATTTTCTTGCCGCCCGGCCCGATCAGGTCGCGGATCTTGTCCGTGGGAATGGTGAGCATGTAGAGGTGCGGAGCGAACGTCGAAATTTCCGCGCGCGCGGTTGAAATCGTCGGCTCCATGGTGTCGAGAATCTGGAGACGCGCCTTGCGCGCTTGCGCCAACGCCTCGCGCATCATGGCGACGCTCACGCCGGATACCTTGATGTCCATTTGCAGCGCCGTGATTCCCTGCCGCGTGCCCGCGACTTTGAAATCCATGTCGCCGTAGTGGTCTTCCGCGCCCGCAATGTCCGTGAGAATCGCGTACTTCTCGCCCTCGACAACCAATCCCATCGCGATGCCCGCGCATGGTGACTTCAGGGGCACTCCCGCATCCATCAGAGCGAGCGACCCGCCGCAAACGGTAGCCATCGACGACGATCCGTTCGATTCGAGAATGTCCGAAACCACTCGCATGGCGTACGGAAAGTCCGCTTCCGACGGCAGCAGGTTTGCGAGTGCGCGCTCGGCCAAAGCTCCGTGGCCGATTTCGCGCCGGCCGGGTCCGCGCAGGAACTTCACTTCACCGACCGAAAATGGCGGGAAATTGTAGTGCAGCATGAAGCGCTTGAACGCTTCCTCTTCGAAAAGCAGATCGAGACGCTGCTTGTCTTCCTTCGTGCCCAGCGTCGTCGTCACCAGCGCCTGTGTCTCGCCGCGTGTGAAGAGCGCCGATCCGTGTACCCGCGGCAGCACGCCGACTTCGCACGTGATCTGCCGGATCTGATCGAACGCGCGGCCGTCCGGACGCCGGTGCCGAAGCAGCATGTCGTCGCGGAAAATTCGCTCGCGCAGACGCTCGAACGCGCGGTAAGCCAGCGTCTTCTTCTCTTTGTCCTCTTCGGGAATCGCGGCCAGGATATCCGCCTTAACCCCGTCCACAAGCCCATAGCTTTCGAGCTTCGGATGCTTCGCCGTGTCGAGTGCGTCGCGCAGGCGCTCGCCGTACTTCTGCGTAATTTCCTTATAGAGCGCCTCGTCGAATGCGGGCGTCTTCACGGGAACTTTGGTCGGGTTCACGCGGCGGCCCAACTCTCGGATGGCCGCGACGATCAGCTTGATCTCGGTGTGGCCGAAGTCCAGTGCGTCCGCGACGGTGTCCTCGGAAACTTCCAGCGCTCCCGATTCCACCATCACGATCGCGTCCTCCGATCCCGCGATGATCAAGTTCAGCAAGCTGGTCTTCTGCTCGGCAACCGTCGGGTTGATGGTGAGCTTGCCTTCGATCAGCGCCACGCGGACGCAGGCGATCGGATTGTTGAAAGGAATCTTCGAAATATAGAGCGCTGCCGACGCCGCCGTCACCGCGATCACGTCCGGGTCATTCTCGCTGTCCGCCGATAGAACTGCCGCCACGATCTGCGTCTCCGTCGCCCAGCCCTCGGGAAAGAGCGGGCGCAGCGGCCGGTCCGTCAGCCGCGAAGTCAGAATTTCGCGCTCCGAAGGGCGCCCTTCACGCTTGAAGAATCCGCCCGGAATCTTCCCGGCGGAATATGTGTATTCGCGGTAATCCACCGTCAGGGGAAGAAAATCTTTTTCGGTCGCTTTGTTGTCCATGCACGCCGTGGCCAGCACCACCGAATCGCCGTACCGCGCCACGACGGCGCCATGCGCCTGCCGGGCCAACTTGCCCGTTTCCAGCGTCAGCTTGCGTCCGCCCAGATCCAAACTCACTTGTTCAAACATCCAGCACATCCTTCTGTCCCGGTTCACCGGGAACTGTCGTCAGATAGAAAGCATTCTCTCGGAGAATTTTGCGAAGAATCGGGAGGCGCATGCAGACGGGCGGAAGATTCGCGGTCAAATGGCCTCGCGCCGCGTCCCTTTTCGGGACCTTCGGGCCAGCCGACAACTCAGGTTTTTGCGGTGGAGGAAAATGCGGCCGGAGAGGCCGCCAAGGAACTCCGCGTTACTTGCGCAAGCTGAGTCGTGCCACAATCTCGCGATACCGATCCGGGTCGCGGCGGTTCAGATAGTCCAGCAGCCGGCGGCGCTTGTTGACCATCATGATCAACCCGCGGCGCGAAGCGTGATCTTTTGCGTGGGACTGGAGGTGGCTCGTGAGGTAGTTGATGCGCTCGCTTAGCAAAGCGATCTGCACTTCCGGCGATCCGGTGTCTTTCGTATGTACCCGATACTGCTCGATTACACCGGCTTTTGTTGCCATCAACTCATACCTCCCTCTGAAACGTCGTGCCCCTGCTCTACGTTTTTGTCCTTTTCTTCGACCCCAAAATGCTAGCACACACCTTCCGTGCATACCACAAGGATTTTTCGCGTTCCGGGGCCCGGCCGCCCCGCTCTGCGGGAATGGAACACTCCCGATGAACAACTCCGACCGAGTCTGCCGCATAAATATATACTCAGTGTAGGCTGCTGCACCGGAGCCGGAATCGTGCCGTCAAATCCAGCGCGCAAACGCCTTTTTCTCCACGTGGTCATGAGAACGGCAAAAGCCGTTCGTGCGAACGCCCGTCCGCTCGCGTTCTTGCTCGCGCTCTCCATCATTCTCTGGCGCGCTGGCGCCGCGCAGCAGAAATCCCCGGCCGCAGCTTCGTACCCGCAGGAAATCAGCCGCGTCACTTTCGCGATTTCTGGCGATGTGATACCGCACGAGCCGGTGGTCGAGTCCGCGCGCGCAGCCGAAGCCGCGGCATCCGCGAACGCTCCCTCAGCCTCGCCGCAAACGCCCGGTGCGAATCCCGCTGCCCCTGAATCCGCACCGAGCGACCACGCGGGTTGGGACGCCCTGTTTGCCGATGTCGCCGATGTCTTCCGCCAAGTCGATTTCGGCTTCGTCAATCTCGAGACGCCCGTCGCGCCAAGGCATTCTCTCGGATCGAAGCCCTTCCAATTCGTGGCGCCGGTAGCGCTGCTCGAGTCCCTGAAATTCAGCGGCGTGAAAGTCGTCTCCTTCGCCAACAATCACGTAATGGATCAAGGCTACCCGGGCTTTGGCGAGACGCTCGAACACTTGCGCGAACAGGGGCTGCTCTTCGTCGGATCGGGTGACACGGCCGAAGCCGCGTGGAAGCCCGTAATTCTGGACAAAAACGGTATCAAGATCGGTTGGCTCGGCATGACTCGCTGGCTCAACGGCCGTCGAAATCCGGAAAAAGACTCCGAGCCCCACGTCGCATTCTTCCCCTATCCCGGTGAGTCAGCCGGTGCTCCCGGACTCGATGAGGCAGGCGTGCTCGACTCAATTCGCGCGGCGCGCGCTCAGTGCGATCTGCTGTTGGTTTCCATTCATTGGGGAATCGAATACTCGCCTGCGCCGCGTCCCGAAGACGAAGACATGGCTCACAGGATGCTCGAAGCAGGTGCCAGCGCCGTCATCGGGCATCACCCCCACGTGCTTCAGCCCATCGAGACCTACGTCACGCAGGACAACCGGAAAACGATCATCTTTTTCTCGCTGGGGAATTTTCTTTCAAACCAATCCGCCACGTACGTGCAGGGTCTCATGCCGGACAAAACTGGGGAGCCGCGCGAAGAGATGGTGGTCAGGTTTGCCGTCGTCAAAAAGGACTACGGTCCCGCCGGAACTCGCGTGGAGCTGGGTGACGTGGGAATCATGCCGGCGTGGGGCGAAAATAACCGGCTTCTCCTGCGCAAAGGCCGCGCGAAAGCGCCGTTCATTCACCCGGTTTTCATGGATCGCAAAATTCCCAAGCTTCAGGCTCGGTTGGATCAGCTCAACCAGCTTGGCTCCCAGCTATCCGCGGACCAGAAGCAGGAGTTCGTCGAGGTTTCAGACCAACTTCAGTTGCTGAGGCACCAACGGGAACTGCTGCTCGCTCGCACCGGCGACGAGTTCGTAGTCCCGCCTCCCGCGCAATAGCGAACTTCTGGATTGGCCGGGATAGTTCGAGAAACTGTGGACGCGTTCGTCCTTACTGCTTACCTCCGCGAATCAACGAGAGAAATTCATCGCGCGTCTGCTTGTTCTCGCGAAATGCGCCCAGCATCGCGCTTGTCACCGCAGCGGAGTTCTGCTTCTCGACGCCGCGCATCACCATGCACAGGTGCCGCGCCTCGATGATCACGCCGACGCCCAGCGGGCTGAGTCTTTCCTGAATCGTTGTTGCGATCTGGTTCGTCAGCCGCTCCTGAACCTGCAGCCGCCGCGCGTACATGTTCACCAGCCGCGCGATCTTGCTCAAGCCCACCACCTTCTTGTTCGGAATGTACGCCACGTGGCACTTGCCGAAAAACGGAAGCAGGTGGTGCTCGCACAGGCTGTAGACTTCGATGTCCTTCACCACCACCATTTCGTCGTAGCCCACGCTGAACATCGCGCCATTCAGCACTTTTTCCGGGTCCTGCCGGTAGCCGCTCGTCAGATAGCGCAGCGCCTTCTCGAATCGCTCGGGCGTCTGCCGTAGTCCCTCCCGGTTGGGATCTTCGCCGATCTCGGCCAGCATCCGCCGGACCAAATCCGCAATCGCGCCCTCTCGCGCCTCCGTCGGCACCACAATCTCGGTTGTTTCGCTCATCGTTGGTTTTCCTCTCATCACGCGCCCTGCCCCAAGCCACTCGACTCTCCGCGGATTTCAAAGCTGTTTTTGCTCGTCTCTTCGATCCGGACGCGTTCGAGCCTCGCCGCCGGGAAGTCTTTCAGCCGCCGGTACGCTTCGCGGCAAAGATTCTCGGTCGTCGGCACCTGTTTCTCGAATTCCGCGACATCCTTGTTCAGATACTTGTGGTCGAAAGCCTCCACGACTTCCCGCTCCACAAACGGATCAAGCTCGCCCAGATTCGCGATCATTCCCGTCTCCGGATCAACCGCGCCCGTGACCGTCACTTCGAGCACGTAATTGTGCCCGTGCCCATAAGGATTACTGCACTTGCCGTAGAGACGCTTGTTCTCTTCCTCGCTGAATGCGGCGCTGTGCAGCCGGTGCGACGCCGAAAAGTGATAGCGCCGCGTGAGCGAAAGTTTCAACGGACGGCTCACGCCCGGCCTCGCGCATGACCCGCGCCGTTCGGCTCCGCCGTGCAATCCGCAAAAAGGTCCGGCGATTCGTATAGCCGCACGCGATCGAGCTTTCCCTGCGTGATCTTCGGCTCGAGCAGGCGCCAGATCACCGCTGCGATGTTCTCGCACGTGGGAATCTGCCCGGACAGTTCCGGCACTTCATAATTCAAATGCCGGTGATCCATCCGGTCAGCCACTTCCCGCTGGAGAATTTCTTTCAGCTCTTTCAAATCGAGCACCATTCCCGTCGCTGGGTCGGGCTCGCCAGCGATCGTCACTTCCAGCACGTAGTTGTGTCCGTGCCCGTGCGGGTTGTTGCATTTGCCGAAGATGCGGCGGTTCTCCTCCGCCGAAAAGTTTGGATTGTGATAGTGATGCGCCGCCGAAAACTCGATTTTGCGCGTAATTCGGATCATGGAATTCTCGCCGGGTAGGCCCTTCCCTTCCACACCACCGCGCTCCGCGTGTTCTTCCACCACGAGGCCATCAGCGCCGCGCCAAACAAAATCCCGCCCGGGACATAGTATTGGACGTACGAAACGCGATAGAGATTCCGGTAAAGCGCCGCCGCATGGAACAGATGCCGGCAAAGCAGCATGCCGCCAATCATTCCCGCCAATACGGCCGGTAAAAAGCTTCTTTCCCCAGACAAGTAGAGCGCCAGCACCATGAGCAACAGGGCCATTTCCAGCACGGGCGACGCCTCGACGAACTCGATCAAGCTCGATTGGAAGCTCCCACCCGTCAGCGCGTAGAGATTCTTGGTCCAGCCCTGCCACATCGCGCCGAAGCTCCGGTACATCCGCGTCCGCACGATCCCGATTGGTGCTGTAAAGTAAATCCCGCAGCCGTGGCGTTTCACCCGCCGCGCGAGCGCGACATCTTCCAAAAGTTCTCCCGCCACCCCGGCATGTCCGCCAATCTCCTGATAAACATCGCGCAGAATTAGCAAAAACTGTCCGTTTGCTGCAGCGTCCGCGTGCCTGGGATCATTCACGCGCGCGAAGGAAAACCTCGCCGCCAGCCGGCAATATACAAACGGAATCAGCGCGCGCTCCCAGAACGTTTCCATCTCCTGTTCCGGCGAATAGGAAACCAGCACCGCGTTGTGATCCACTGCATCCGTCAGTGCTCGGCGCGTGGAGCCGAGCGAGTGATATGTGTCCGCGTCCGTGAAAAGCAGCCAATCCCCGCTCGCCGCCGCGGCTCCGATCGACGCCGCATGGTTCTTGCCGAACCAGCCCGCTGGCAACTCCCCAGCATCGATCACCGTTAGATTCGCTATCCTCGCGGCAAGCTCGGCCAGAATTGCTCCGGTCCGATCGCTCGATTGATCGTTCACGACGATCACTTCCGCGATCTCCGGCTGCGCCGCGAGCGACTCGACCACGCGCGCAATCGACGCCTCTTCGTTTCGTGCGGGAATGATGGCGGAGACCAAGGTTTTTGCGATCCGATCCGCGGGGCTGTTAAACTGCTCGCTAGCCTATGGAGATGCGTTTATTATAGGTCGCTTGGACACCGGATTGAAACGGAAACTGAAAACAGGCCTCGTGCTAGCATTTATTGTTGGCCTGCTGGCGCTTTTTGCGCGCCCCGATTACCGGCAGGGCGAAGCGAGCCTTCGCGGGCGGGCCGCCAAGGACTTTTCTCTCACTCTCGAGGGCAAACCCGCCCACCTTTCCGATCTGCGCGGAAAAGTGGTTCTCCTGAATTTCTGGGCCAGCTGGTGCCAGCCCTGCCGCGACGAAGCTCCTTCGCTCGACCTGCTCCAGCAACGCATCGCGCCTCTCGGCGGCGTGATCCTCGGCGTCAACGTCGGCATCAATGACGACGAATCCGCGTACGAGGAGTTCCTCAAAACCTACAACATCAATTTTCCCACCTACCGCGACTCCTCGCAGCAGATCGCTCTCTCTTACGGCACCACGGCGTATCCGGAGACTTACGTCATCGATCGCAAGGGACGCCTCGATCGCAAGCTCGTCGGCCCGCAGGACTGGACCAGCCCCGAAATCACCTCCTATCTCGATTCCCTGCTGAAGGAAAACTAGGCGAGCTACTCGTACCGCAGCGCCTCAACCGGATCAAGCTTCGCCGCACGCATGGCAGGCACCACGCCGCTGAGTATCCCTACGACCACCAGCACGCACACGGAAGCCACCAGAATCTCCCAGGAAACGTGCATGTGGATATCGACCTTCCCCGTCGTATCCTCATACGCCGGTCCGAGAAACGGTAGCGTCCCAATCGCTTCGCCGATCACCACCGACAGCACTACGCCGACCGCTCCGCCCGCCAGCGTGAGCGCCAGCGCCTCCGTCAGAAACTGGATGCGGATGTGCCGCCGCCGCGCTCCCAGCGCCCTCCGCAGTCCGATCTCGCGAATGCGCTCGTTCACCGTCACCAGCATGATGTTCATCACGCCGATTCCGCCGATTCCAAGCGTCAGCAGTCCAACGAATAACAGCAGAAATTCCAGCCCGTAGGAAATTCCCACCATGACCGGCCGGAACTCCGCCATGCTGTACATGACGACGGCGCGCTTGTCCGTCGGCGAAAAATGCTGGCGATCTGCGAGAATTCCCAGGACCTGCTGTTCCGTCTTCATCTCGAAGCCCGGCGCCACCGGAGTCACCACAAGCACGCTCGCCGACTTCGTGTCCCACATATCGCTCGCGGCCGAATATGGAATCCATGCCGACTCGTCGTCGCTCGTGAAATAGGCGCTGTCGGCAAACTTGCGGTCCATCGTACCGATCACCGTGAAGCGCACGCCCTGGATCCGCACCGTTTCTCCCACGGCCGGCATTCCGCTGAAAAGCTTCCGCCTCAGAATTGCGCCGATGAAGACCACGTGCCGGTGATTCACTTCGTCATCCGCATCCAGCCAGCGCCCCTCGCTGGGAATCTCGTTGCGCATCTCTCCGTATTCGGTGCACACTCCGCGGATCGCGGTATTGGCCGACCGGTCTTCGTGTTCGATCCCGAGAAACTTCACCGTCTCCGGACAAACCTGCTTCGCCAGCGTCGCGCCAGCCTTGAGGTTATCCACGTCCAACTGCTCGAACTGCACCACTTTGCCGGCGCGTTCGCCGCCAGCCTGCTCGCTCGTCGTTCCCGGCCAGCACGTGATGATGTTGTGCCCGAACACGTCGAACGTGGACATCAGCACCCGCCGGAAATCCGAGCCATACGCGAGCAGCAGCGTGACGGCGACGATTCCCCAGATAATACCCGCCATCGTCAGGCAACTGCGCACCGGCTGCCGCCGGAGCGAAATCCACGCCTGCATGAAAATTTCCCGCAGCACGGATTAGCCTCCCGCCTCGTAACGCAGCGCCTCGATCGGGTCCACCGCCGCAGCCCGACTCGCCGGATAGAGCGCCGAGAGCACGGCGACCACGGACAGCAGCAGGAATGACAGCACACCCGACTCCCACGTCGGCAGCAGGCCTGCAAACACGTCCGGCATCGGCAGCAGGTCCACGAGCACGCACAGGCCGTACGCGATCCCCAGTCCGATTCCTCCGCTCAGGAACGCGATGATCAGCGTCTCGATGAAGAATTGGCTCACGATCGCCCGCCGCGTGGCCCCCAGTGCCTTGCGCACGCCAATTTCGCGCGTGCGCTCCCGCACCGCCACGAGCATCACGTTCATCACTCCCAGCCCGCCCAGGCAAAGCGTAATTACCCCCACCGCGCCCATGAAATATTCCATGCCGTCCATGATCAGCGCGTTTGCCTGCGCGTTTTTGATCGTGTCCCACACGGCCGCAGCTTCTTTGTCTTTGGGATCGAAATGGTGAATGAGTCCCAGCGCGACGCGCGCCTGGTGCTCGCAGTCAGGGTGCAGCGCGAGTGATTTTGGCACGATCAGCATGTGATCGAGCGTATGCGGCGGCGCCGGCGGGGGACTTGGGAAATCGCGCACCATCGCGCTGTACGGAATGAAAATCTTGCGAACGTCCTGCCCGTCGTAACTGGAATTCTGGTTCTTCGGCCGCATCACGCCGATCACGGTGTACGGCACGTCCGCCAGCCACAGCGTCTCGCCGATCGCCTGGCGACTGCCGAAGAGCTGCTTTTTCGCGTCGCTGCCGAGAAACACCACGCGATTCACATTCGCGACGTCATCGTCGTCGTAAAAGCGCCCCTCGGCAACATCGAGGCTGCGCATTTCAGCGAACGGCGGCAACGAACCCTCGGTCAACAGAGTCCCGCTGTTGTAGCGGCTGCGCAGCGGCACCTGGTTCCCGATCTCGGGTATCACGTAGCGGCACGCCGGTGACTGCGCGAGCACGGGCACATAGTCGTCTTGATCCCAACGGATGACGCGTCCGGCGCGCATTCCTCCCGCCTGCATGGACGTGCGTCCGGCGAAAAAGATCATCACGTCCTTGCCGAACGTCTCCGCGTTGTGCTTCAAACCGACGCGCAGGCCCTGCGTCGCCGCCACCATCAGCGTGATCGAAAAAATCCCCCAGGTTATGCCGAACATGGTGAGAAACGTCCGCAGCTTGTGCGCCCAAAGCGTTTGAAAGGTGTCTTTCAGCAGATCGCGGAAATTCATGGCGGTGGCATCACACCCCGTACTGCATACCAACCGGTGCCGTCATCCTGAGCGGAGTCCCGCGCCTTTGCTCTTCCCCGCGCAATTTGCGGGGCGCGGGACGCCGTCGAAGGATCTCTCTTCCAACTCAGCCATCAGACACTACTGCAATATCACTTTCTGTCCTTCTTTGAGCCCAGAAGCGACCTCAGCCTTCACGCCATTCGAAATCCCCAGCTCGATGGCAACCTTCGCGCGTCCGTTTTCCACCTTCGGATCGGGCACTTCGACCGACGCGTGCTTGTCCTTATCGAAAATCACGGCGCCCTCGGGCACGAGCAGCACGTTTTTCTTTTCTTCGAGGATAATCTCGGCGTTCGCGCTCATGTTGGCGCGCAATTCGCCTGTCGCGTTCTGAATCGAGACGCGCACCTCGAACGTGGTTACGTTGTCCTTCTCCACGCCCAGCGGAGCGATCTTCGTCACTTTTCCCTGAAATACCTTGTCCTTGAACGACTCGACCACGATGTGCGCGCTCTGGCCCAGATACACCTTGCCGATGTCCGCCTCATCCACCTTGCCGAGCACGTACACCTCGCTCGTGTCGCCAAGCGTCATCACCAGAGTCGCCTGCGACCCGAGCACCAGAATCGAGCTGACGGCGTCGCCCACCTCCACGTCCTTCGACAGCACCACGCCGTCCATCGGGCTGGTGATCGTCGCGTAGTGCAGATTTTCCTCGGCATCGTCGAGCGCCGCTTTCGCCTGCGCGATCTGCGCTTTCGCCTGCGCCACCTGCGCCTTGCTCATGTCCGCATTTCGCGCCGCGGACACCTGTTTGTTCAGCGCGAGCTCGTAGTTTTTCTCCGCATCCTGCATCACATTCAGCGCGATCAGCCCCTGCGTGTAGGATTCATGCGCGCGGTCCATGTCCTTCTTCAGGAACGGCACATCGGGGCCTTGCGCATCCACCAGATTCTTTTGATAGGTCGCTTCCGCCGCCTCTTGCGCGGCCTGCGCGGCTTCGAGGTTGGCGCGCGCTTCCGCCACTGCGGCCTGAAGCTGTTCCTTGTCGAGCTCGGCGAGCAACTGGCCCTCCTTCACCTTCGCGCCCGCGTCCACGTAAATTTTCTCGACGATCCCGCTGGCCTTCGACTTCACTTCCACTTTCGTGAGCGGCTCGATCTTCCCCGTCGCGACAACCGAACGCGCGATGTCGCCCTTCTCCACGCTCGCGAGTTTGTCCGGCTCGATCGTGTGGTTCGGGCGCAGAGCCGCCGCTGTTATGACGACCACGATGAGAACTGCCGCACCAAGCCCTCCGAACAAAAACCACCGCTTCCGGCGCTTTCGGCCGTTTTTCCCGTGGCTGGCAGTTGTACTCACGGACGCCCCCAATCTGATACTGTTCGACGTTCTATCCGCTTATACGTAAGCGCTCATCCAAAAGTTCACTCCCGCTCTCGGGCCGCTGGCGACCTGCTCTGTGCAGCCTCACATCTCGGTAGTGGGTCAATTAGAAGGGGGGAGGCGTAACTTCGATGTTGCTGTTCGCGGAAGCGGAAGAGGCCTATTGCACAGAATCTTGTCGCAGTCCGAGTTCTTCCGCAGTACCGCGCCGCGAACTATCCCCGGCATCACCGGCTGCGACCGGCGCTGCCGCCGCCTTTAATTGCTCGAGTTCGGCGTGAACGTTTGCCCATGCTTTTGGCTTGAGCTTGGTCGCGTAGTGCACATCCGGATGTGAGAAAAATTCCAGAAGCTCGGCCCGAAGCTCCGGTGAAGCGCCACTGAAGTTCTGCTTTGCGAGCGCGTCCAGCAGGTTTGCCTGCGCATCGTCATCGAGCCAGTATTTTCCCGGAGCCGTTGCTTCTCCGGTATCAAAATTGTCGTTCGGCAAGTCCGGCTGGCCGGCATCCACCTGGCCTAGCAGCTTCCGGTAACGATCCAGAGTCGCGTTGAAGCTCGCTTCGAACATGCGTTCCGTTTCCGGCGTAGGGGTCCGGAGTTTTAGCACTCTTAGTGGACCGACCTTCGGCACAATCCTCGCCAGAAAGGCGAGAAATCTCTCCCAAAAAGTAGGCTGCTGATAGGTATTTCCCCAGTTCTTTTGATAACTCGCGCGCCATAGATTGTAGAGAAACTTCCTTTTCGTAATGCCCGGCTGATCCTTCATGATTTCATCTTTCTTCAGGCTCCAGGCAACGCGCGTCGCTTTGGGCAAAAGCTGGCTCACGTCGTGACGGTACGAACCGAGCACCTTGTCTTCATCGGAGAGAACGCTCTTGAGATCCAAGCCGTACGTCTCCTGAAACGCCTGTTCCAGCAGCGGAACCGAGACTCCGAACCCGATGAAGTCGTGATAACTATCCGGAGCGTAGCGCCCCTGTGCCACCTCCAGTACGTCGAATCCGAATTCCGTCTTTACATGCGCCAGGGGGTTTTCTTCATACGTAACCACGTCGCCGTACTTCTTTTTTAACTCGGGATACAGGATGGGGACCGCGCGATTCACGCCGATGAGGTGGCCTTCGTTGTCCGCGGCGTAGTGCGAAAGCGCTCCGAGCGCAAAAGCGTAGCCGTCGAGGTCCTTGGAATCGCGCAGCAGAGCCAGGACAAAGTCTCCGCTCCGGACGTAGTGCGTCAAGTCGCTGAAGAATTTATTGCCGTGCGGGTAATAACCCATGTCCTGGATAATGGCGCCGCCATATGCATACCCGTGGGCCTCTTTGAGTTGCTCACCTGTGGCATCGGGGAAACGCTTCAAAAGCAACGGGCGGATGCTCGTGTCCCATGCGCTGTCGATGATGGCTTCATGCGCAAGGACGGCATAGGCTGCGCTCCGGGCCGGCCAGCCAAACGACAAGACAAGCGCCAGCATGAGCGCGCAGACTCTCCCGAACCACCTTCTACCTCCGCCGCATCGCATGTTACCCATCGGTGTCGCCTCTTGGCGCTCTTAGAGATGCCCTCTTTCCACTTATAACACACCAGCAGCTTCTGCCTCGGCCATAGTCTCGCTTGACTGCTGCCCTCATTCAGGAGGCGGACCCACGACCCACATCTCGAATGGCGGATTCCCAGTTGGCGCTCCTTTTGATAATCGCTGCATAATGGTTCGTCCAATGGAACGCGATCCAGTCTGCGGGATGATGGTTGATCCGGAGAAAGCGGCGGCAACGGCCGAGCACGCCGGAAAGTCCTACCACTTCTGCTGCAAGGGCTGCGCTGACAAATTCCGCGCCGGTCCCGAGAGGTATCTGAAGCCCGCGCGCCCTGCTGGCGGCCCGCTCATCCAATTGGGTGCCATGACACCCGCATCGCCTGTTGCGCCGCCTGTCGCACTGCCTGTGGCGCCGCCGTCTCCCAAGACCGGCGCAGTTTACGTCTGCCCGATGGACCCGGAAGTCCGCGCGAGCAATCCCGGGCCGTGCCCGAAATGCGGTATGGCGCTCGAGCTAGAGGTTCCTGTAGCGCCTACAACGCGGGTCGAATACACGTGCCCAATGCATCCGCAGATCGTGCGCCCCGCGCCGGGATCGTGCCCGATCTGCGGAATGGCGCTAGAGCCGAGAACCGTTTCGGCTGCCAACGAAGAAAACCCCGAGCTTCGAGATATGCGCCGCAGATTCTGGGTCAGTTCGACGCTCGCGCTTCCGGTTCTCGTCGTCGCCATGGCCGATTCCCTTCCCGGACATCCTCTCAATGCCCTGGCATCCAGCCGCGCGCAGACGTGGTTCGAGTTGGTGCTTGCGACGCCGGTTGTGCTCTGGGGCGGATGGCCGTTCTTCGTCCGCGCGTGGAATTCGATCATCCACCGCAGCCTCAACATGTTCACGCTCATCGGCCTCGGCGTGGGCGTGGCCTATATTTACAGCCTCGTCGCAACTCTGTTCCCCGGCATCTTCCCCGATTCGTTCCGAGACGAAGGCGGCGTGGTCGCGCCTTATTTCGAAGCCGCCGCCGTCATCGTCGCGCTGGTGCTGCTGGGCCAGGTACTCGAACTCAAGGCGCGCAGCCAGACGGGCGCGGCCATCAAAGCCCTTCTCGGCCTCGCTCCCAAGACCGCGCGCCTCGTTCGCAAGGACGGCACCGAGATCGACATTCCGCTCGATCACGTCGCTCGCGGAGACACCCTTCGCGTTCGCCCGGGAGAAAAGATCCCCGTGGACGGCGTCGTTCTCGATGGTTCGAGCAGCGTGGACGAATCGATGATCAGTGGCGAGCCGATCCCCGTCGAAAAGCAGCCCGGTGCCCGCGTCACCGGCGCGACCGTCAACGGAACGGGCACGCTGGTCATGCGCGCCGAGCGCGTCGGTTCGGAAACTCTGCTCGCGCAGATCGTGCGCATGGTGAGCGAGGCGCAGCGCAGCCGCGCGCCCATCCAGAAACTCGCCGACGTAGTCGCGGGCTACTTCGTGCCGATCGTCGTCGGAGTCGCCGTGATCACGTTTCTGGTCTGGGCCTTCTGGGGACCTGCTCCGCGCATGGCACATGCCGTCATCAACGCCGTAGCCGTGCTCATCATCGCCTGCCCCTGCGCGCTCGGCCTCGCGACTCCCATGTCCATCATGGTCGCGACCGGAAAGGGCGCGACGCTCGGCGTCCTCTTCAAGAACGCGGAAGCGATCGAACTGCTGCGAAAAGTCGACACGCTCGTCATCGACAAGACCGGCACGCTCACGGAAGGCAAGCCGAAACTCGTTTCCGTCGAGGCGCTCAACGGCTACGACTCGACTCGGCTGCTGCGCCTCGCTGCTTCCCTCGAACGCGCGAGCGAACATCCGCTGGCAGCGGCCATCGTCAAAGGCGCCGAAGAACGCGAAATTGCGCTCGCACCAGTCGAAGCGTTCGAATCGCTCACCGGCCGCGGCGTCCGCGGTCGCGTCGATGGCATTCCAGTCGCGCTCGGCAATCGCAAGCTCCTCGAAGACCTCGGCGTGGATCTCAGCGCATCAGCCCATCAAGCGGAAACCATGCGCTCCGGCGGCCAGACCGTTATGTTCGTCGCTGCGGAAAAGCAATTGATCGGCCTGCTCGGCGTCGCCGATCCAATCAAACAGACCACGCCGGAAGCGATCGGCAAGCTGCATGACGACGGCATCCGCATCGTGATGCTCACCGGAGACAACAAAACAACCGCACAGTCCGTCGCGCGCAAGCTTCAGATCGACGAGGTCGAAGCCGAGGTCCTGCCGCAGGACAAAGCCGCCATCATCAGACGCCTGCAGAGCGAAGGCCGCTTCGTCGCGATGGCCGGTGACGGCATCAATGACGCGCCCGGTCTCGCGCAGGCACAGGTCGGAATCGCAATGGGCACCGGTACGGACGTCGCCATGCAGAGCGCCGGAGTCACGCTCGTTCAGGGCGATTTGCGCGGAATCGTCCGCGCGCGGTCTCTCAGCCGCGCCACGATGCGCAACATCCGCCAAAATCTGTTCTTCGCGTTCGTCTATAACTCGATCGGCATTCCCATCGCGGCAGGCGTTCTCTATCCATTCTTCGGCTTGCTCCTCAGCCCGATGATAGCCGCGGCGGCGATGAGCTTCAGCTCCGTATCGGTGATCAGCAACGCGCTGCGGCTGCGGCACTTCAAGCCGTGAACCTCCGCGCCCGCGGATGTTATACTTCCCAGCATGACATTCATGACCGTGACCTACGAATTGCAAGGCAAGCTCAAGCCGGAACAGTTTCGCGCGCTCGGCCAGTTCGCGAACACCTATGGGCTGCAGAAATTTCATTTTGACGAGAAGACCAACCAGCTGCACTTCGATTACGACGCTTCGCGGCTGCGGGAAACGGTCGTCGAGCACGTCCTGCGCGAAGCGAAAATCCCGGTGCTGCGGCGAGTCGCGCAAGCCTGATTTCCGCTTTGCAATTGCCGGTCACTTGAGAGGAGTTTTGCGTTGCCGCTCTACGAATACAAATGCGTGAAGTGCGGTCACCGCTTCGAGAAAATCGAAAGCGTTACGGCATCGGAGACCAAGAAGTGCCCGAAATGCGGAGCGAAGGCGCAACGCATGGCCTCCGCGCCCGCAATTCAGTTCAAGGGCTCGGGTTGGTACGTGACCGACTACGCCGGAAAAGGTTCGTCGGCTGCCTCGACGGAAAGTTCCGGCGAGTCCGGACCCGCAAAGACCGCGGAAAAAAGCGCCGACTCAAAATCTGACTCGAAATCTGAGTCGAAGTCCGATTCGAAATCGGCCAGCTCCGAAAGCTCCGGCAACTCGAACAAAGGCGCGGCCAACAGAAAGAAGAAGTGACGGCTAGAGTTTCAGTCCCCGAAGATAGTCGCGAAAATCTTTGCCGAGTTTCGGATTCTTCAGTCCCAGCTCGACCGTAGCCTCGAGGAATCCCAGCTTGTCGCCCGCGTCGTAGGTTTTCCCTTCATAGATGCACGCGAGAAGCTTGTTGGCTTCGGCCAGGCGGCACAATCCATCGGTGAGTTGGATTTCGCCGCCCGTTCCGGGCTTCGTGGTTCTCAAATAATCAAAAATTTCCGGCGGCAGCACGTATCGCCCCGTGACACCGAGATTCGATGGCGCCTTTTCGGCGCTCGGCTTTTCCACCAGGTTCCGGACGCTCAGCACCTTCTCGCCCCAGCGGGAATTCTTTTCTGGCTTTGCGTCAATGATTCCATACAAATGGACGCGCTCGCGCGGCACGCGCTCCACATGGATCGCGCCCTTGCCGGTCTCTTCATAGATTTCGACGAGTTCGCGCGTCGCGGGCACGCGGCCCTCCATGATCACGTCGCCGAGCAGCACGGCGAACGGTTCGTCGCCCACGAGTTCCGCGGCGCAGAGCACGGCGTGCCCCAGACCTAGCGCCTCGCTCTGACGCGTGTAGCTAAAAGTCAGCCCCGCGCTGATTTCGCGGACCATCCGCGCCTGCTCGCTCTTGCCGCGCCCTTCGAGAAACGCCTCCAGCTCCGGCGCAAGATCGAAATGGTCCTCGATCGCGCTCTTGTGGCGGCTCGTCACGAAAATCACGTGCTCGATTCCCGACGCGGCGCACTCCTCGACCGCATACTGCACCAGCGGCTTATCCACGATGGTCAGCATTTCCTTCGGAATCGACTTGGTCGCGGGCAGGAATCGCGTTCCAAGCCCCGCCACCGGCAGCACAGCCTTGCGCACTTTTTTCGTTTTCGCAGTCATGGACGCTGTTGGTCCCCCGGACGAGTGAGCTGCCACGCTATGCTAACATAGTGATTTCGGGCTTCTGGCGAGATTGGAATATGGTTGTGACCACACACGAACATTTGATTCTGGGCATCGAGTCTTCCTGCGACGAGACGGCGGCTGCGGTCGTCGCGGGCGGGCGGCGTATCCTTTCGAGCGTGGTCGCGTCGCAGAGCGAGATTCACCGCAAGTACGGCGGCGTGGTGCCGGAGCTTGCTTCGCGCGAACACCTGCGGCAAATCGTGCCGGTGGTGCGCGAAGCCGTCGAGCAGGCGAACGTATCGTTGAGCGACCTGGACGCCGTTGCTGTGACGCACGGCCCCGGCCTGATCGGCGCATTGCTGGTCGGCGTCACCTACGGAAAAGTTCTGGCGCAGGCTCTCGGGAAACCGCTCGTCGGTGTGAATCACCTGGAAGGCCACGTCCATGCGGTGCTGCTTGAGGCGCACGCGGCAAGCCGGCGGCCGGAATTGCCGGCAGCTTGCCTGATCGTCTCCGGCGGGCACACTGTGATCTATCACGTGACGCTCGAAGGCAGCAACGGATCGACGCAGTTCTCCTACGCGAGGATCGGCGGCACGCGCGATGACGCTGCCGGAGAAGCCTACGACAAAGTCGCGCGCATGTTGGCGCTCGGCTATCCCGGCGGGCCGGTGATCGACAAACTCGCGTCGCACGGAAACGCACAAGCCGTTCGCTTCGCCGAGCCGAAGATGAGCGGCAATGCGTTCGACTTCAGCTTCAGCGGAATCAAGACGGCCGTGCTCCATCACTTGCGCCGCAATCCGCAGTTCGAGCCGGAAATCGAGGCGCGCCGCCAAGCACTCGCGCGCGGCGAACGCAGCGCGGAAGCATTGCGCGCGCTTTCGAGCGCCGCGACGCTCGATCTGATTGCGAGCTTTCAGCGCGCCGTCGTAGACAATCTCGTTGGCCGCACGTTCGCCGTCGCCGAGCAGCGCGCCACGCGTACGATCCTTGTCTCCGGCGGCGTCGCCGCAAACAGCGAACTCCGCCGCGCGTTTGAAGCGGAAGGCGCGCGCCGCGGGATCGAAGTCTTTTTCCCCAGCCGCGCGCTCTCTACCGACAACGCCGCGATGATCGCCGCAGCCGGCCACGCGCGATTCCTCGCCGGAGATCGCGCCGATTCCACCCTCAACGCCGAGGCCGACCTGCCTTTGGCCTAGTCCTGACGGGGCGAAAAACCGGTCACGAAAAATTGACACCCTTTCCGAGTGCCCATCTTTTGTTTTCAGCAAGTTACGGGCAGAAACACTCGGCGCGGGTTGACACCCTATTTCGGCTGCCAGACTAATAAAACGAGCCGAGCCCCTCCGAGGGAGTGACGAGTAGGCGCACGTCCGGTTGTTTGTTTTGAGTGAGTTACGCCCGATTCTACTCGGCAGCATTGTCGGGCAGAAATGCAGCGATTCGTGAGTGGTGACCCGTGATTCGTGAAGCGCAGAGCGGCGGCCGAACGAGGGCGACTTGTGGAGGAGGTAGGAAGCAGAGGAGCCGGCGGACAAACGAACGACGGCGGCGCGGCCAGACCTGCCGCCTATATGGCCCGAGGCGCGCGGACACAGCACGGCTGACAGCCAGGGCTTGCTTCCGAGTTGGGTCGTGACAATAATCATCGCGATCACGCTAGCATCGTGCGATGCGAGCGAAAAGCGCGAGTCCCTGTGGACTTTCTTGTGAGAGGCCGGTAGCCGGAGGCGGACGATGGCGCAGCAACAAAACATGAGCGGAAAGACTTGCGTCGTGACCGGCGCGAACAGCGGCATCGGAAAAGAGACGGCGCTGGGTCTCGCGAAAATGGGCGCGCGCGTCGTGCTGGTCTGCCGAAACCGCGAGAAGGGACAAGCGGCGCTCGAAGAGATCCGCCGCGAGTCGGGATCGCCCGAGCATGACCTGCTGATCGCGGACATGTCGTCGCAAGCGTCCGTGCGAGAGCTCGCCGAACAAATCCGGCAGAAATGCCCCCGCCTCGACGTGCTGATCAACAACGCAGGCGGGGCCATCCGCGATCGCAAGCTGTCCGTGGACGGCATCGAGATGACGGTTGCCGCGAACCACCTGGGCGCCGCTCTGCTGACGCTTCTCGTGCTCGATCTCCTGAAGGCCAGCGCGCCGTCCCGGATCATCAATGTCTCGTCGGAGGCCCAGCGCCGCGCGCGTCTCGACATGGACGATATTCAGTTCGAGCGGCGGAAATACAGCGGCTTCGCCGCCTACGGACAATCGAAACTGCTGATGAACGCGTTCACGTTCGAGCTGGCGCGCAGGCTCGAAGGAACCGGCGTGACCGCGAACTGCCTCCATCCGGGCGTCGTCGCGACGAATATCTGGGGCCGCGATCCGGGCCTTGTCTTCAAGATAATCATCGCCGTGATAAGACCGTTCATGCTGAATTCGAAAGAGGGCGCCGAAGTGTCCCTCTATCTCGCGACTTCTCCCGAAGTGGCGCAGACCTCCGGCCAATATTTCGTTAAATCAAAGCCCGCGGAGTCCAGTCCCCTCTCGCGCGATCCGAAAGTCGCCGGCGAAATCTGGCAGTGGACTCAGAAAATGATCGGTGTCCATCTTTCGTAGTCCACGAGATTCCTATCTCAAGTCGAACGGCACCATGCGACGCCATTGACTCTGCGCAAATAACTTGGCAGAGTCTTATCAAATCCGCTATGTCGCATAGGAGGCAGCGACTGCAAATGCGCCGCGTCTACGCCGTTTTACTTTTCCTGTGCTTGGCCCGCGTTGGAGGGATGTCATCCGCGCTGGCTCAGAGTGCGGACTCGGAAGCCACACCGGCTCCCGCCCCAGACGCGATGCCCTCCCTTGCCGACGCCCAGCGCCTATACCGCACCGGTAAATTCGACGCGGCCACCAAAGAATATGAAGCGCTATCTGCCGGGCCGGACGCTTCGTTCGCTTACGTCGGGCTCGCGCGCCTCGACTTGAAGCAGAAGCGGCCCGCGGACGCATACGCCGCCGCAACGAAGGCCGTCGAGCTGGCGCCGCACTCGCCCGATGCCCAAGTCGCCCTCGGTGAGGTGGACTACCGGCAGGGGAAAATCCCCGAAGCCGAAGCTCAATTCGTAGATGTCATAAACAGCCAAGCAAATAACGCCCGTGCGTTCCTTGGGCTCGCGCGGGTCTCCAACGCCGCGTCCCTGTACCGGAGAGGAAAGGAAATGATCGACCGGGCGCACAGCCTCGACCCTGCGGACCCCGACATCAGGCGCTATTGGCTGGCGACCCTGTCCGTGTCTGACCGAATCCAAGCGTTACAAGATATTCTCGCTCATTACCCGAACGACGATGACGCAGGCCGCGCGGCTCTCAATCGCCAATTGAGTCTCCTGTTCCAAACACCGCCGGGCGGAGTCCATCAGTGCCGCATGACCTCCAAGATAAGCTCGACCCAGACAAATCTCAGGGAACTCCTCATCGACGCCAACCATCTGCGCGGTTATGGGTTGGATGTCAAGCTCAATGGGGTCTCTTCGCATCTGCTGCTAGACACAGGCGCCGGGGGAATTCTCATCGACCGCAAGATTGCCGAGAAAGCCGGTATCAAGCAGATCGTTCAGACGAGCATACGGGGTGTCGGTGATCAAGGGCCCGCTCCAGGCTACATTGGCACTGCCGATTCCATCCAGATCGGCGACCTTGAGTTCGACGACTGCAACGTGCAGGTAATTGAGCGAAATTCTGCGGTCGGAGAAGACGGTTTGATCGGTGGCGACGTATTCGGGCACTTTCTGGTCGACATCGACCTGCCCAATGGGAAATTCAGATTGAGTGAACTGCCGCCAAGGCCAAACGAGCCCACGCCGCCAGCCAGCCTAGAAGCGGACCCAAACGCGGTTTCGCGTTTCCACGATCGCTACGTCGCGCCGGAGATGCAATCTTACTCCCGAGTCTTCCGCTTCGGTCACCTGCTATTAATTCCCACTAAGCTAAACGATTCCGTTTCGAAGCTTTTCCTCATCGACACTGGCGGTCTCACCAACACAATTTCTCCGGATGCGGCGCGTGAGGTCACCAAGATATCAAGCGATGCGCAGACGCAGGTTAAGGGCCTAAGCGGCGGCGTGAAGGACGTCTTTCGCGGGAACGAACTGACCCTGACGTTCGGAAACCTTCGCCAGAAGAATCTGGACATCATCGCCTTCGACACAAAGCCGCAGAGCGATGCTGTGGGGACGGAGATTTCCGGCACCCTCGGTTTCACGGTACTGCGGATGCTCGATATGAAGGTCGACTACCGCGATGGCCTCGTCTCATTTACGTTTGATGCGAAGCGATGGAGCCGATTTCAGTAGGAACGCGAACTGATTTCCTGCGCGGTGTGGTTTCTACAGCAGCGGGGGCTCGTAGATGTAGGCGAGGCCGTCGGCGGTGACGGCGTAGGCCTTCGAGCCGTCGAGCGACCAGCGCAGATCGATGATGCCTTCGGCGGGGTGCTCGTCAAACACCGTGAGGCGATTCAAATCGACGAGAAACAGCCTGCCCTTCGCGGAATTCTTGAGCCACGAACTGAAGCACAGGCAAACGGGCAATCGCGGGTGGCACGCGCAGAGTTCTGCGCCAAAAGGCAGCGACTCGGCTTCGGCGGCTCCCGCCCCGAGCCGGTAGGCCTGGCCGGAGGAGCAATAGATCAGTTGGCGGCTGTCGATCGTCCACGAAAGATCCGTGATGTGGCCTTGCGCCTGGAATGCGGTGTGCCGCCGAAGCGTGGGTACTTCTAGAATCGCAATCGAATCGTCCGCCCATTCGCCCTCGATTTCGACGACGCTCGCGAGCATCCCTTCATCCGGGCTGAAGGCCGTGCGCCCAAAGCCGGAAAACGCGCCCTCGCCGTCCGACTCGGCGTCCAGAATCCGCCATTCAGCCAGGTCCAGAGAGCCGAATTGAATCGTTGGCTCGGCGGCAAATGGCATCGACGCCGTTTCCGGCGACGCTTCCCAGAGACGCATGCGCGCATCGGCTCCGCCGTGCGAAGCGGCCGCGAAAAACTTTCCGGAGTCGGACCACGCGAGGCTCGAAGGAAAATGCGCGAAGTCGCCAAATCCGCCGAGAAAAATCTTCGCCCGAAGATCGAAGATGTGCAGCTCGGGCAGCCATCCGCCCCACGCTCCGACCAGGTGCCGCGCTGACGACGACCACGCAAACACAGCCGGCGAACCGGGCTGGCTCACTTCCGGCTCGTCCGGTACCGTGAGGGCGAGCACCGGCACGCTCAGCTCGATATCGTACAGCGCGATGCGCTCGGTTCCGTGCCGCACCACCGGCGACACGGCGCACAACTGCCCGGCCGATGAAATCGAAACGTAGGGCGAATTCCCGCTGAACACTTTCTTGACGAGCCAGTTCGAATCGCGCGCGAGGTCGCGCAATCCGCGCGCGACGATCGCCGCGGACCTGACCGCCAGCGCCTGAGACGACGCCGGGACGATCTGCTTCGCCGAAAGATTTTCGCGGGTCGCCATCAGCGGGGGCGCAGCTCCGGATTTTCTAGGCGCTGCCGGGCGAGCGCGATCTGTTCGTCCACTTTGCTGATCATTTCTTTCAGGACGTCGCGTCCGCCCTTTTCCGCTTCGTCGACGCGCGACTTGAGCTGGTACAGGTCCGAGCGCAGCAAGCCCTGCAGCTCCGCCTCGATTTCGGCAAGCCGGCTGCGCGCTTGGCTGACGCGCCGGATCACGCGAACAAGCTCCGCGCCGGGACCTTCTCCGGCGACGGCCTCGGGGCTGTGCTCGTACTCGGTGAGAATCTTTGCGAGGCGCGATTCGTCGCCCTGCTCGTAGGCACGATTTGCCTCAGCCATCAACTGCTGGCGCTTCGCGCGGTCCTCGCGATCGGACGTGAGATCGGGATGGATGCGCTTGGCGACTTCGCGGTAGAGGCGCTTCATTTCCGGCGAAGACTTGAACGCGCGTGGTTCCTGCGCGGCCTTTTCTCCGGCGGCGGATTTCGTTTCGTCGGCGCGGGCGCGAGCATCGCGGGCCGCCTGCTGGGCGCGCTCGTTGCCGGGCTGCTCGGCGACCAGTCGCTCGGCAATCTGGGCTTTGTATTCGTCGAGCTCGGCGTAGCGCGAGCCCACGAAGTGCAAATACTGGCGCTCGAATGCCCCGAGTTCCGCGCGGAGGTTGGCCGAGCGCAGTTCGCGGTCAGCAAGTTCGGCTTCGAGCGCGAGCTGCTCCTCGCGCTTGCGCGCCAGCTCCTGCTCTTCGGGTGTGGCCGGACGCTGGGCGGGCACGTGCGCAGCTGGTTTGTCCGTGGGCGGACGCACGTCCGCCGTTTTGGGCGCCATAGACTTCGCCTCTGAGAGTGCTCCGCATCGACGCACGCAGCCGATCGATTCCCAAGCGGGCTGCGGCGCCTCGAAATACTCACTAAATTGTACGACGCGCGCGCAGGCGCCCCCTGCGCGAGGCAATCTCAGTTTCCAGAATGGGAAACAGCGAGCGCCCTCCTGATGCCGCCCGTCCATCACCGGCGTTCGCCAGCCCTTCGTAAGGCGGGCGCCCCACGGCCGCACCTGCCAGCGCCTCGGCTAATAGCATAGCCTCCTCACGCAATTTTGCCGGGCGCAGCAGTGCTGCGCCCCTACAAGACCAGAACACAGGCGTCGGCATCTCGCCCGCAGTAACCGCCCGCGGCTTGCCGATCCAAATTGGCTCTCGCGCACCCGTCCATTGGCCGAGCGTAGCTGTTCTCGTGGCGCGGCGTCTGTCCTAGAATCAGCGGTAAGAATTCGTGAGTCCCCACGGAGGAAAATCATGCCGGAAACCGCAGAAGAGTATCGCAAGCGAATGTACAGCCATGTGCAGCAGAGCGACCCGCTGAAGTTGCAAGCTGCGGCGCCCGCGAAACTGGCAAAGCTGCTGAAAGGCGTGAGCGCAGCGAAGGCGCGCAAGCGCCCGGCCCCGGGAAAGTGGTCGATTTCCGAAATCGTGGCGCACATCGCGGATACCGAACTCGTCGGCGGGTACCGCATTCGCGCCATCCTGGGCGCGCCGGGAGGGCCGATCATAGGCTTCGATCAGGACGCGTGGGTGACGGCCTTGCACTACGACAAGCGCGACCTGAAAAAATCGTTCGAGCAGTATCGCATGCTCCGCGAGGCGAACCTGGCGTTGCTCAAGACGCTCACGCCCGACCAGTGGAAGCAGCACGGAATGCACAGCGAGCGCGGCGCGGAGACCGTCGAGACGATCGTCCGGATGTTCGCCGGGCACGACCTCAATCACTTCCAGCAGATCGAACGGATTCTCGGGGCGAAGAAGAAGTAGCGCGAACGCGAAGATTCGCCCGGCCGCTCATCGACCTAAAGGAGCAGAGGGATCCTTCGGCGGACGCAGCCCGTCCGCCTCAGGATGACGATCCTGATCGGATCGTTACCAAATGCGGCATCGTTGCTCCTCTGGCCGGACCATTTTCGACTCCGCGCCGCAGCCGTACGCTTTCGCGAATGCCAGGATGTTGGAGAACGGTCCATTCACCCGGAATTGATCCAGCGGGTGCGGGTCCGTCTTGCCGATCAGGCGCGCGTATTCCGGACGGAAGTTCGCGGACCAGATTTGCGCCCATCCGAGGAAAAAGCGCTGCTCGGCGGTAAAGCCGTCGATGGGAGCCGGACCGGGCTTGCCGGCGAGCGCCTTCTCGAGCGCCCCATGCGAAATTGTGAGCCCGCCGAGATCGGCGATGCTTTCGCCCTCTTCGAGCTTGCCGTTTCCATAGAGGCCGGGCTCGATTTCGAACGAACTGAACTGCTTCGCGATGCACTCGCCGCGCGCCTGAAAATTCTTCAGGTCCTCCGCCGTCCACCAATTGCTCAGATTGCCGCGGGCATCAAATTTCGAGCCCTCATCGTCGAAGCCGTGGGTCATCTCGTGACCGATTACGGAACCCATGCCGCCATAGTTGAGTGCGTCATCGGCCTTCGGATCGAAAAACGGCGGCTGCAAAATCCCGGCCGGGAACACGATTTCGTTCATGGAAGCGTTGTAGTAGGCGTTGACGGTCGGCGGCGTCATGCCCCACTCATTGCGGTCCACCGGCTTGCCGATCTTCGCCAGGTCGCGCGCGAACTCGAATGAGTCGCCGCGAAGCAAATTCTCAACGTACGGGCCGCGATCAACCTTAAACGCCGAGTAGTCGCGCCACTTGTCCGGGTATCCGATCTTGAGATTGATCGCCGCGAGCTTCTTGATCGCCTGTTCGCGCGTGGCGGGGCTCATCCAGTCGAGCGTGGCGAGATCGTCATGCAGGGCCGCCATTAAGTTGTGCACCATCGCAAGCGCGCTCGCTTTCGCCTCCGGCGGGAAATAGCGCTGCACGTAATATTGGCCGAGGGCTTCGCCGAGGCGGCGGTCGGTCGAGCGAACGCAGCGCTTCCAGCGCGGGAGAATTTGCTTGGCGCCGGTGAGCGTCTGACTATAAAAGCTGAAATTCTCGTCGACGAATTTTGCGGGCAGGGCTCCCGCCACGTCGTGAATCAGGTGCCAGCGGAGATACGTCTTCCAGTCGGCGAGCGCAATCGAGGCGAGATCCGCATCCGCTTGCTTGAAGAAATCGGGCTGGCCGATGTCGGTATCCTTCAGCGCGGGCGCGCCGATTTCTTTGAAATAGCTGGCCCATGAAATGTGCGGGGTGAGACTGTCGAGCTGCGCGAGCGGCATTCGGTGATAGTTCGCTTCGGGATCGCGCAAATCCTCGCGTTTCTTCGATGCCTTCGCGAGCGAAGTCTCGACGTCCAGCACCGTCTTCGCCTCGGCGGCGGCCGCCGCGTCGCTGTCGCCCATCAGCTTGAACATGTTCGTCATGTGCTGGACGTAGCCGGTGCGAAGCTGCTTCGAGCGGTCGTCGTCATCGACATAATACTGTCGGTCGGGCAGCCCCAGGCCTCCCTGCCCTGCTCCGGCAATCACTTGTGTGCTGTCCTTCAAGTCCTGCTCGGAGCCAAAAGCGAAAAGTGCGTTGACTCCCATTCGCTGGAGCCTCGCGATTTCGGCGTTGAGACCGGCGCTATCTTTGATGTTGGCGATGCGCTGCAATTCAGGATCGAGCGGTTTCAGGCCGGCGGTTTCAATCTGGCTTTCGTCCATGCAGCTCGCGTAGTAGTCGCCGATTTTCTGCCAGTTCGAGCCGGGCTGGGCCGACTTGTCCTTGGCAGCGTCATCGAGAATCTGATGGAGCTCCTGCTCATTGGCGTCAACGAGCTTGCTGAAACCGTCCCAGGCCGGCTGATCCGCCGGGATCGGATTGTTCTTCACCCAGCCGCCGGTGGCGAACTTGTCGAAGTCATCGCACGGCGAAGCCGAGCGATCGAGGTTGGCGAGATCAAAGCCATGAGTTGCGTTCGCCGCTTGCGCGGCGGGAGAGCCCCCACCAGAACCGCTAGCGGCGATGAGTGGCGCGCATCCACCGGCGCCCGCTGCAGCGGAAATCGCGGTGCTATGCGAACCGGAGGATTGGGAAGAAAGTGGCCACGGGGACAGAAGCACGAGCGCTGCAAAGAGCGCAAGACCAGCACGTCGAGTCATTGGAGGAATCCTCGCCCGGATGGAAACGGAGCACCCACACCCGCCCATCCCAATTGGATTTGCGATTGGAAAGGCGCCCCAGGGCCAACCCCAACGCCCCGATATTTTGCGTGCGCTGGGCGGATGTGTCAACCAATGCCGCGCTACACCCTGCAGCGTCGAAGTCCGCGGCGTGCGGCCAGATTCCGCGTGGAGTAGACTACGCTGGCTGATCAGGAGGCAGATGTGCTTGATCCACGCGCGGAGTACGCCAGCCGCCTCGAAGTCCACGTCGGGAAGGTCGCGGCCAAGGAACGCCAACACATCCGCCTCGGGAACTGGAAACTGGTGGTGGTTGCCGTCGGGCTCGTTCTTGTGTGGCTCCATTTTGCAAGGCACGTATCGGGTTACTGGTTGATCTTGCCTGTGGCGGCCTTCGCGGTCCTCGCGATTCTGCACGAGCAGACCATCCGCGCCCGCGCGCGTGCGGAAACGGCAGCCGCCTTTTACCGATCGGGCTTCGCGCGAATGGAAGACCGCTGGAGCGGCACGGGCGCGTCGGGCGAACGGTTCCGCGACGAAAAGCACGTCTATGCGGACGACCTCGATCTCTTCGGACGCGGCTGCCTTTTCGAGCTGCTTTCAACGGCGAGAATGCCCATGGGCGAAAACCGGCTCGCCGACTGGCTGCGCTCGTCTTCGCCGCCGAAAATGATTGTTGACCGGCAGGGTTTGATCGCGGAGCTGCGCCCGAAGCTCGATCTGCGCGAAGATTTAGCGGTTACAGGAGAAAGCCTGCGCGCCCGGCTGAATCCGGAGTCGCTGGAGAAGTGGTGCGAGGGCGAACCGATGCTCGGCGGGACGACCTGGCGCGTCGTCGCGGCCGTCTTCGCTCTCGCGGCTGCGGCGAGCTTCTTCTACTACTTTTTTACGGCAAACTACTGGCCTTTCCTCGGTCTTCTGATCCTCGAAGGGATTTTGTCAGCCTGGCTGTACAAACGCGCGACGGCGGTTGTTTCAGGAGTGCACTGCAACGCCGAGGGTGTCGTGCTCTTTTCGAAGATTCTGGAGCGCATCGAGCGAGAGGCGTTCACGTCGCCTCGATTGCACGAATTCGTGGCGGAGCTGAAACGCGGCGCCGAGCCTGCCTCCGGCGCGATGAGACGATTCGCTCGCATCGTTTACTGGATTGACGGGCGCAATGACATGTTCGTGCGGATCGTCGACCTGCCCCTGCTCTATACAATTCAAACCGGCCTCGCCGCGGATTCGTGGAGAAGACAATACGGCCACCGGATGCGAGCCTGGATAGACATTGCGGGCGAGATGGAAGCGCTGCTTTCGCTTGCGACGTATTCCTTCGAACATCCGGCCGACCCATTCCCGGAAATTGCAGACGCGGGCAGCTCGCCGGCGCACTTTGTCGGTGAAGACCTTGGGCATCCGCTGATCCCTGCGATTCAATGCGTGCCGAACAGCGTCCGACTCGATGAGGGAAATCGCGTGTTGCTGGTGAGCGGATCAAATATGTCCGGGAAGAGCACCTTACTGCGCACGGTCGGCATCAACGCGGTTCTGGCGTTAGCCGGCGCGCCCATCCGGGGAAAATCGCTGCGTCTCGCGCCGCTCTCGTTGGGAACGCGCCTGCGAAGCGCCGATTCGCTGCAGGAGGGGCGCTCAACCTTCTACACGGAGGTGCTCCGCATCCGGCAAGTTTTCGACATGGTGAGCGGAGAAAGGCCGATCCTGTTCCTTTTCGACGAACTTCTCGACGGAACGAATTCGCACGACCGCCGGATCGGCGCGGAAAGCCTGATCCGCGCGTTCCTCGAACGCGGCGCCATCGGCATCGTGACCACGCACGACTTGGCGCTGACGGAGATGGCCGGATCGCTCGGCGCGAGCGTACACAATGCACACTTTCAGGACTATGTCGAAGCCGGAAAAATGCGATTCGATTACAAGCTGCGAGACGGCGTGGTCACCCGGAGCAATGCGCTGGAACTCATGCGCCTCGCGGGGTTAAAGGTGTGATCTCCGCCTCGCGCGACGCTCAGGAGTTGTCGATCTGGGCGCGCTGGAGGCGGTCGGAGTAATCGACGTAGACCGTCTTCCACTCCGAATAGAAATCGAGCGCAGCGAGGCCGGCCTCGCGATGGCCGTTTCCCGTGTTCTTCGTACCGCCGAAAGGTAGATGCGTTTCGGCACCGATGGTGGGCGCGTTGATGTAGACGATGCCCGTTTCGAGGTCGCGCTGGGCGCGAAACGCGTTGTTCACGTTGCGCGTGTACACGGAAGCGGACAGCCCGTAATTCACGCCGTTGGCGATTTCGAGCGCCTCGTCGAACGTGTCGAACGGAATCACGGCGACGACGGGGCCGAAGATTTCCTCCTGGCAAATGCGCATCTTCGCGTCGCAATCGACGAACACCGTGGGTTCGTGGAACCAGCCGCGCGGGCTGGCGCCGCCTTGGATTCGATGGCCTCCCGCGGCCAGCTTTGCGCCCTCGTTGCGCCCGATCTCGACGTAACTCATAACCGTCTTGAGCTGCTGCTCGTTGATGCACGGTCCCATTTGCGTGGCCGCGTCGAGGCCGTCGCCGACTTTCAGCGCCTTCACGCGCGCGACGAACTTCTCAACGAACTCGCGGTACACCTTTTTATGCACGGCGACGCGGCTCGCAGCGGTGCAACGCTGGCCCGTGGTGCCGAAGCCGCCCCAGACCGCGCCCTCGATGGCGAGGTCGAGGTTCGCGTCGTCCATCACGACGATGATGTTCTTGCCGCCCATTTCGAGGTGGCACTTCTTGAACGTCGGCGCGCACGCCTGGCTCACGATGCGGCCTACTTCGGTCGAGCCGGTGAAGCTGAGGAGATCGACTCCGGGATTCGCCAGCATGGGAGCGCCGGCGCCGGGGCCGTCGCCGAATACCACATTCAAGACGCCCGGCGGCAGCCCGGCTTCCTCGAACACTTGGACAAGATTATAGGTGGAAAGCGGCGTGTCTTCGGCGGGCTTGAGGACCACGGTGTTGCCGCAAATCAGCGCGGGCATCGCCTTCCACGACGGGATCGCCATCGGGAAATTCCAGGGCGTGATCAGTCCGGCGACTCCCACCGGCGAGCGCACCGCCATCGCGAATTTATTCGGCAGCTCGGACGGCGCAACGTGCCCGAATTGCCGCCGTCCTTCTCCGGCCATCAGGTACGTCATGTCGATGGCTTCCTGCACGTCGCCGCGCGTTTCCGTGAGCACTTTCCCCATTTCGCGCGTCATGTCGCGCGCGAAGTCTTCCTTGCGCTCGACCAGAATTTCCGCGGCGTGGAAGAGAATCTCACCGCGCTTGGGCGCGGGCGTCAGCCGCCACCATTTGTACGCAGCCTTCGCCGCATCGACGGCGTGCGCGACATCCTCCGCATTCGAAGCCGGAAAAATGCCGACGAGTTCATCCGCATTCGCCGGGTTGCGGTCCTCGATGGTCTTGCCGCTGCGGGACTCAACCCACTCGCCGTTGATGTAATTCTTGAAGACCCTTGGCGCGAACTCGATTGCCATGGCGCTTCCTCCGGTGTTCGTCGCGCTGATCAGATGCGTGGCTTCGGCGTCGCGAATCGGCGCTGCGGTGCGATTGGAGGCTTAGGTTAGCAACCGCAAGGCAGGAGCGTCAATGCAACGAGATTACTTGTCGGTTGGCTTCGGGTCCGTGGAGGGAGCGGCGCCGCTCGTGCTGGTGCTAGCCGAGCCGGCTGGAGGTGTCGTTGATTGCGGTTGGGGTGCCGAGGCCATCGAACAGCAGCTCATGGGGGTTGTCGAGCTTCCCGCAGGGCTCAAGCCTGGCGCCACCATGGAACAGCAGCTCGGCACAACGGGCTTCGGCGCCGATACGCCGGCAATGTCTGAGCCAAGCCCGAGCTTTTGCAGCGTCGGCGCGTCGAGCTTTCCATTCGCGTCGATACCCTTAGCGGACTGGAATTTCTGCACGGCCGCGACCGTGTTCGCGTCCCATTTACCGGTCGGATTGCCTTGGTAGTAGCCTTCATGCGCCAGCGCCGTCTGGATTTCGGAGATGCGGTCGGGCGTAGGAGCCTTCTGCGTCGCCTGGCGCTTCGAATAGTGCTTTTTCTTGTGGCTGACCTTCTTCGCTGGTGTCGAACTCGGGGAGGAGGCGGACGAAGCCTCCTGCTGCGCGCGGACCGATGCAGCCACGCCCGATGCGGCGCACGCAAGCGCAAGAGACGCGGCGATTGTCAGCCATCTCATGAATCGTGGCCCTCTTAATTGAAGCTGATTCCCCCGGGCTTTGCCGCCCGTACGGCAATCCTTACTTTAATTATCCCGATTCCACGCCACGACTCAAGCCGCGCCGCGCGCCGCGAAGCCTATGAGGCAATGGCGAATGGATGCTGGCAGGTCAGCGGAGTGTGCCCGGTTCGACGCCGCTCGCAAGCGCCTCGTCTTCTACGTTGCTGATCTGGCCCTGGAGCGCGTTCGCACGGTTATCCAGGTTGTGGAGCAGATTGCTCGTCATATTTCCGACTCCGCCCAACGCGGGACGCAGCAAGGTCATGTTCCGTCTGGCCGTATCTTCCTGCATGTAGGACTCGACCCCTTGCGTCTGCGCCAACTGCTCCGAAAGCTCGCCATGTTGTTCCAACAAAGCCGCTCGCAATTCTTGAGCTGTGGGCGGTGTCTCGGCGGCCACGCGCCCGCGGCCCTCGACCAGGATTCCAGGCTCCATGCCGCTACTTCGCGCCGTGTCACCCAGCGCGTCGATCTGCTGGAGAATCTCCTGCCGGCGCGCATCGAGCCGCGCGATCAAATTGTCCGTACCAACGCCTTCGCACGGGGCGACGACATTCAACCCGGTCTGCAATCCCGATCCCGTGGCTCGAAATTGGCTCAGCCGTTGTTCCCTGCTCTCGACCTCCGCAAGCTCGCTCTCAAGCGAGGATAGTCGGCCTGCGTACCACCGTGGGTTTTGTTCAGGCGCGACCGGCGTAGCCTGCGGCGCGCGCGCAGAGGGAGCGGACTCCCGATTGCTCGTAGTGGGCACCTCGGACGGCGCCGGCTGACCGGCCGCTTCAAACGGAGGTCCGAGAGTCGCCAGATCGTCGTTCGTCCAAACCTTGACCGTCTGATCCGGCCGCGGCTTTGGCGATGCTGGCGCGTTCACGCCGCCTCCCGCGAGGGTCGTCACTGGAAGCGAGAAAAAAATCATTGCGGAGACGACGACAAGAAAGGAGAACAATCGGCTATAACTTCGCATACGCAAACCTCCCCAATGCTGACTGAATTCGCGGGGAAGCGCAGTATGGCACGGCGGAACAGCCAGTGGCAAGCACAGCCAACCATCGGCATCGGGCCTGTTTCCGATAACCCGACTTATCTGGAGTTAGCCGAGGAGCGGCGTAGCAGTTCAACAATTGAGATGTGCAACGCTGTCGCGAGGATCAAAGTTGAAATCGGATAATCCCGCGTATATGCTCCGGACATGCTTAAGAACAATTCTGCCTCGGGCGTTGATGCGGGCGTCACCATCAGCGATCCCCTGCGGCATTTGGTTGTCTGCCACGATCGGATCGAAGAACATTTGCAAATTCTAGAGAGTGTAATTCCCCGTCTGCGTTCTGATTCCGAGCAGAAGCGCCAAGAAGCCCGTGAGGCCCTGGATAAAGCGCTGCAGTTCCTCGATGCAATGGGGCATCTTCATACTCAGGATGAAGAGGAGTCGGTGTTTCCCCGCCTGTTGGCCAACAGCGGCGAGGAGAGATCCCTTGTGGCGGAGCTGACGACGATGCTTGAAAATCAGCATAGGGAGAAAGAGTCGGTGTTCGGGAAGCTGGCTGCTCATGTAGCGACCTTCCCTCCCGCGCCCTTGCCTCCGTCTCCAGAGCAGGCCAGCCGTCTCGAGGGTTTGGTGTCCCATCTAGTGGATCTTTATCGGCCCCACATCATGGTCGAAAATCAGCGCCTGATTCCACTTTCAGAAGACCATCTCAAGGAATCTGATTTGGGAGAGATACTGCAGGAAATGCGGACGCGACGCGGCCCGTAGGTCGCCGGCAGCACAGGGTGCCGTACGCACAGCACCAATTAAACTATGCAAAGTTAGATCGCGGCGCGCGGGAGTTTTGCGCCTGACGGAGCACAGTAGACTTCAAAGCCGTACTTCTCCCATTTGAAGAAGTCCGAGCGCGGGATACCGGGGAAGACCTCGGTAGTCCTGTCCATGAATTGAATCTCGACATCCCCTTGCGAGTGTCGCTTTCGGCGGTGTGATCGCCACTGATTTCAATGTAGCGTGGTGTCCCCGGATTCGTTTAGGCGGCATGTTCCCTCCTTCGGACCAATGATAGAGGCGGCAGGATCGGACGTCTGTTCACAACAGCACCCTCCGGCGTCTCCCGATGTACGTCCGTCAGTACCCTAATGAACGCGGTAAACGGGCAACTTCCGATGTTTTAGTGCGAAGACGTCCGGTTATCTGGCTAATCAGGAGTTGACCAAGGAACCGAGCAGCAGTTCAATGAATGGACCGCGATGCCGGTTGTCGATGTCCTGGATTGGAAGGGAGTCAAGTCACATGGCGAAGGCGAAGGAATTTACAGTAACGATCGAAGACAAACCGGGCGCCCTGGGGAAGTGCTTCCTCGCTCTGGCGAAACGCGGAGTGAATATCCTGGCTTTTCAATCGTATGTGGAGGAGGGCGAGAGCTTGGTCCGATTCCTGGCGGATGACATGGTCAGCGCCAAGGCGGTGCTGGGCAGCCTGAACATGATCTTCGAGGAGACGGACGTCGCCGTAGTCAGGCTGGCGCACCGTCCAGGTGAGTTGGGCCGCGCAGCCTCACGGTTGGGCGAAAACCAGATCAACATTGAATACAGCTATTGCGGACTGGAGCCAGGCTCGACGCTAGCGCTGCTGGTCTTCGGGGTTGACAACTTGACCAAGGCGGCGACTCTGCTGGACGAGCTAGCCGCTGAAGCGGATGGCAGAAATTGACACCATGTTGCGTACGTGTCGATATCAGAATTTCCCCACCGCCGAACCGACCAAGCCCCGATAAACGCGCTAACCAGACAAGGCGCTGTCGGTGCTTGCTTCGGGTTTAGGTTCTTCTTAGAACGCTCGAACAATGTGAGCAACTTTTTTGATCGCTCAGTACTCTAAGAGATCAAGACAGCCAGTTCCTAGGACTTGAGCTCACTCAACGTCTAGGAACTTAAACACCCTCAAAGAAGGCGGCTCCCACCCAGCCGCCTTTTTTCCGTTAGCAACCAGCGAGAATGAACGTCCCTGCGCAATGCCACAGGCCAAGTCCTGGTAAACGCATCTACCGGAAAAACTGAAGCATTACTTCAAATATCCGGTTATCCGTGCCAGCTCAACCGGTCGATGGAACACTATGTACTCAGTTGGTCCGACAGTAATTCCCCTAGAGAACCGACCTGTCGGGCTGTACTCAATCAGAACCCAGCCAGGGCAGTGTTCCGTTCGATTCGACGCTCGCGAACGACGATAGCCTTTGAGGCTCGCGCAAGTAGACTCCGCGCTAGTGTTGCGTCGACCCATTGAGACCACCTGACTTATCGGGAGTTAGCCGCATGGCCTCGGGTAGATCGGGCCCGCTAACAACCTATGAGTAGCCGACGACTCGCCAGGAAAAGCCGAAATCGGGGCGATGGGGATCGAAGAAACTTTTGCGTTAAGTGGGCGCCCGGTTGTCTCGAGACCGCAAGGCAGGAGATGACGTCAAGTCCGGCGCAAATCCGTTCTCTCCTGTGTACGTTAACAAACTCACGAGTCCGGTTACTGCGAAGTTGAAACACAACGCAATAAATCCGGCATTCAATCCCATGATGGGATCGTGCTTGCTGAGCATCAGAAGAACGGCAATGAGGACGCCAGTCACCATTCCGGCGAAGACGCCGGACATGGTCGTTCGTTTTGAATACAGGCCTAACACCACACCTGGAAAAAACTGCGCTACCCCCGCATATCCCACGAGCAGAAGACTGACGAGAGTCGTGGAGTTGAAAATGGCAGAACCAAGGGCGGCGCATGTGATTGCCAAGACGGTAATCTTCGCCAACTTCCCAACCTGTTGGTCGGTCATGCCGGGCGCCAGAATCGGGCGGCACAGGTTTTTTGCAAACAAACTTGCCGCTGTGAGTATTAGGATCGCCGCGGGAACCATCGCCGTGAGAGCGCCGGCCCCGCCAATGACTCCCAGGAACCAAGGCGGGAAGGTCTTGCGCACCATCATTAACATCGAGAGGTCGCCATTGGCGAGCCCGGGCAACACCACAAGCGCGGCCAAGCCAACGAAGAACATTAGCGGCATCGTAATGATGTAGAGCGGCATTACGACCGCGTTCCGGCGCAGCGTGTCGCCACTTTTCGCAGTAAAGCTCGCGCCGAAGAATTGCGGCCACATGTAAAACCCAAACGCGCAGAGGAGAACTGTTGATATATACCAAGCGTGTCCCAGGTTAGCCGTGGCGCCGGGCATTACCAGGTGGCCAGGTTTGGCGCGCTCGACCGCGGCAAACATCGGCCCAATGCCTCCAAAGTAAATGTATGGCACCGCGACGCCCACAAAAACCGCGGCAAAGAATAGAACAACGTCCTTCAACACGCTGACCCACGCCACTCCCCGGATCCCGCTGGTCAATACAAAGCCGGCGACAATTGCGAAGGAGATCACCATGGCCGGCGTGCGATGGATCACTCCAAAACTCGCCACTTCCACAATGATCCCGAGACCAGTGATCTGAAGTTGCAAATAAGGGATGATGCAGATCATGCCCACAAGGGCAACGAAGGCGGTGAGATACTTGCTGTTGTAGCGTACTTGAAAGAAATCGGCTTGTGTTTGAAGGCGATATCTCCTGCCAGCTTCCCAAAGTTCAGGAAGAATGTAGAAAGAAACCACATATGCCAAAGAGGTGTATCCGATAATGTACAGAACGGGTGCGCCTTTGGAGTACGCCCAGCCACTCGCCCCAAGGAACGTAAACGTCGTATAGATCTCCCCGGCCATCAGCAGCCAGACCAGCAGCATGCCGAAACCTCGGCCGCCCACGATCCATTGTTCGAGATCCATCTTGCGGTGAGATCCGCCAAGAAAACCGACAAACGAGCCTGCTGCGACGATGGCGGAAATTAGGGTCAGAGCAACGACGCTTGGACTCACAGCGTGCCACCGTCTTTGCGATGCGGCTTAGAAGCGCGGCGTGTCTCCAACCAATATGCACCCCACATACAGAGTGGGGTGAGGAGCAGCCATGAGATCAACCAGAAAAAGTTGAACGGCAAACCCAGAACCATGGGATAAACACGATCCCAAAGTGACACTGAAAAACACGCGGCCGCGAAAGGAATTAGCCCCAGAAGAATCGACCCCAGCGATGGGCGCTTTGCGCAGAACCTCTGATCATCGCGATGTTCCATGTGTGCGGGAGTGTAACAGCATTTTGCGGGACAGTTTAGTCGAGATGGCAAATAGCTCCACACGCTTGGCAATTAACGACGCACTCGGAAGTAATCCACCTGCCTGATTGACGCGGTTACCGGAAAAGTTGGTACTAGAAGGATAGGGAAGCAATGATCCGTGACCTCCCTTCCGGCCGGTGGCTCCGGTGGAGTGTGACGCGGATCACTGCTCCATGTGACCGGGAACACATCACTACTTTGAAACGAAGAGTACAGAGCTTGCAGCGAACAGCCAACGGGAGTGAGCAACTGGGGACAGCGGCTGAAAGGATGCCGACTCCAAACGCTCCGCGAACGCGAGAGTGTTGTGGTTTCTTACGGCATACCTGGTACCGCTTCCTCCTCACGCTTTCAAGCACGGGCAGCAGTCCGAATCAAGCGCGACTTTGGAGGGATCATGAAGCGGATCTCGACCCAGTTCGTCATAGTGAGCGTGTTGTGTTTGGGATGTTGTGGCGGACTTTTTGCGCAGGCCACATCGCAGATCTCCGGAACAGTCACCGACGCCAGCGGAGCGGCGGTAGAAGGGGCTCGGATTACCGTCACGCAAACCGATACAGCATTCACTCGGACCGCGACCTCGGATGCGAGCGGCGTGTACACGCTGCCCGGCCTGCCTCTCGGTCCCTATCGGCTGGAGGTGAAGAACGAAGGTTTCACCACGTTCGTTCAGACGGGCATCGTTTTGCAAGTCGGAACGGGCGCCACCGTCAATCCCGTATTGAAGGTGGGCGCGGTCATGCAATCTGTCCAGGTGGAGGCTACTGCGCCGATGGTCGATACGACGACCACAGGCGTGGGCCAGGTGGTGAACTCGCAATCCGTCGTGGACCTGCCGCTCAATGGACGCCAAGTGACGCAACTCATCACGCTGGCTGGCGCATCGAACACCGTCCAGTACGGTTTTGGCGGGGCGCCATCGGTCGGAAACCTGGTTTCTAGCAAGAACTACCCCAACGAGGCGCTGGTAAGCGTCGCGGGCGGAATGCTCAATGGAACTGCCTATCTGATGGATGGGGGAACGTTTAACGATCCCTTTAATAACCTCAACTTGCCTACGCCTTTCCCGGATGCCATCCAGGAATTCAACGTTCAAACCAGCGCCATCCCGGCGCAGTACGGCCAACACACGGGAGGCGCGATCAACATCGCCACCAAATCGGGCGCCAATCAGTTTCACGGCGACGCGTTCGAATTCGTTCGCAACTCCGATTTCAACGCCAAAGATTACTTCAGCGTGAATGCTACGCACCCGAATGGGCTGAGCGACGGCTTGAAACGCAACCAGTTTGGCGGCACCATCGGCGGGCCGATCAAAAAGAACAAGGTGTTCTTTTTCTTGGGCTATCAGGGCACGATGATCCGAGACAAGCCTCCCGCCAACCAGGCCATTCTCCCCACGGCTTCGGAGCTACAAGGCAATTTCCAAAATTATGCAGCGAATTGCATGACGAAGGTTAACGGCCAGACTCCTCAGTTGAAGGTTTTTTTCACGAACAACATCCTGAACTACGCGGTTCCTGCGGACGTTTTGAATTTCGCGAGCCACTTCCCGGTTGGCCCGGAGCCTTGCGGCGTGACGACATTTCAAATCATTGCCAATCAGAACGAGCACATGGGCATCGGGAGGGTCGACTATCAGATCAACTCCAAGCAGACCCTATTCGTGCGCTATTTCGGAACTCACAGCCTGGTGCCCTCCAGCTATAACGGAAACGAGATCACGGTCGTCAACGCGGGAACAGACGATCTGGTTAATTCGCTTGTCGTTGGTCACACCTATCTAGTGAACAGCGCGATGTTGAACACATTCCACTTCACCTACAACACAGACGGCATCACGAAATTCCAAGTGCCGATCGTCACTCCTACCGACATTGGCGTGCAGGGCATGTACATTAATCTGCCTCACTTTTCAAACATCAACATCACGGGCGATTTCCAGAGCGCCGGTGGATTCGCAACGCCCGGTCTTGATAACACCAAGACCTGGCAGCTCGCGGACGACTATAGCTGGACTAAGGGGTCCCATCAGATACAGTTCGGCGCCAGCTTTATTCACCCCTCGCAAACGTCCTCGTTCTGCGTGTATTGCAACGGGTTGTTTACTTTCAGCGGTGCGCTCAGCGGCGATCCCATGGCGGATTTTGTCGCCGGCGGGCTCGGTTCGATGACCCAGTTAAATATTTCGCATGACGACGAGAACTGGAGGTACTTGGGGCTCTACGCGCAGGATAGCTGGAAGGTCAATTCACGCCTGACGCTGAACTATGGCCTGCGGTGGGAGCCGTTCCTCGGCGGCACCTTTCCGCTGGGACAAGTCAGTCATTTCAACATGGCGGACTTCCTGGCGAACGTGCACTCGACCAGATATCCGAATGCTCCAGCAGGAACGCTGTATTCGGGCGATCCGGGCTTCCAAACCGGAAGTCGGCCAAGCTATACGACCTGGAACGATTGGGCGCCACGCATTGGGTTAGCATGGGATCCCACCGGCGGAGGCAAAACGCTCATTCGCGCGTCTTGGGGAATTCTCTATGACACGCCCGAGACGCTCTTCTTTTACAACTACGCTGGAGAGCCGCTGTGGGGCGAGGGCATCACGATCATCCCCCCAGCGGCGCCGGACACGTTCGCGAATCCGTGGTCTTATTACCAAACAAAAGTAAGCCCATTTCCGGTCACGCAGAATGCCACGACCCCGTACCCGTTTTTTTCATCGTACGAGACAGCTCCATTGCACGTCCACAACGCGTCTATGGAGCAGTGGAACCTGACGATTCAAAGGCAGATCGGGGCAGCCTGGCTCTTGAAAGCTAGCTACCTAGGCAACGACCTAACGCACCTGTGGATGATTAAGGAAACGAATCCCGGGGTCTATATCACGCCGGATGCGAGTGGCAGCTGCACTTTCAATATCATTAATAACGGGATCGTGCAACCCAAGAAATATACACCCTGCGACTCGACCAGAAATACGAACCAGCGGCGCCTATTCTCGCAGTTGAATCCGGCCCAAGGGCAATATTACGCAGGGTACCCGGCATTGGATGACAGCGGGACGGGCAGCTACAACGCGCTGCTCCTTTCCGCAGAGCACCGTTTTTCAAACCACTTCCAGATGCTGGCGAACTACACGTGGTCGCATTGCATCTCCGATCTGTGGACCCAGGCGATCAACGCCCCGGAGTACACCAATCCGGCGAACCCGCGATTTGACCGCGGAAACTGCGCGTCAGTAGACATTCACCATAACTTCAACCTTTCCGCAGTTCTTCAGTCGCCGCGTTTTTCGTCGAGAGTGCTCCAGTGGATCGCGGGCGACTGGCAGCTTTCGCCGATCTTCAGTGCGCATACCGGAAGCTATTTTACGGTCACCCTGGGCGGCTCGAATGCCGACGACGCAGCTACCGGAATCGCCGGGCAACGACCCAATCAGGTGTGACCTGACCGGGGATTTTTGTACCAGGTGAAATGAGAGAGAATTCACTTGGAGGAAGACCGGCCATGCCCATGAAGAGATACAAGGCGGAGCAGATTG
>JGI12269J14319_10000030_pt1 | contig 123551 bp, 132 predicted proteins | sample PeaSoiSIISIP2007_FD_14319 | JGI IMG/M metagenome (IMG submission 14319)
TTTACTATGCAATCCGGCGAGAATTTACAAGAATTTCAACAACGAGTAAGGCAGACCTTTGCTGATGCTGGCGTGGATATTGGGGTGTACGAAAAAGTCCTACAAAACGCTTCTGATGTCCATGTTGAGTTCGCCAAGGGTGCAGTTAAGAGCTTTACAGCCTCAGCAGATGCGGCAGAAGCGTACACCTCAGCAACAATGACAAAATTCAACAATCTCAAGACAACTTTATCAGAAGCATTTGCCGTGATTGGTGATTCAAGTACAGGCATGGCAATGAAGTTATCAGCAGCTGGCGACATAATTAACACCGCGCTACCTGAATTATTTGCGCTTGGATTAGCAGTTATGTTCATCGACAAAATATATAACGCTGGCAAAGCCATTACTAATTATGCAGCCACTACCCAAGATGCACAGCGACAATTCTCTGCCGCCATGGGTTCAATGGGTGACGATGCAGAAGTGTTCACCAAGAAACTCAGTGATTCTTACGGTGTAGACGAGCAGACACTCAAGGGTATGATGGGCAAGGAATATATGAACGCCAGTATGCAGGGCTTCGACCCCAAGCAAGCGGAGGACATGTCTGAGCACATTACGCAATTATCATATGACTTAGGCAAGCTTCGCGGAGTTGATCCGTCAGAAGTGTTCCAGTCGTTACAGATGGGCATGGAAGGACAAACGAGGGGCTTGAAAAGTCTAGGCATTGAAATAACCGCTACTGACCTTAAGAATCGTGCCTTAAGCGAAGGTGTTATTAAACAAGGCCAGACTATGACGGACGCACAAACTGCGTTAATGGCCTATCAAGCTATTATGGCAAAGACTGGCGACGCGACTGGTTATTACGGCACTCAAGCGGATACTCTCTCGAATAGACAGGCTAAACTTAATGCAGACTGGGAGCAAATGAAGCGTAATTTGTCCGATGCTTTGATTCCGGCATTAACTGAGCTGGAAAAGGTTGGCGCAGACGTTGGAGAAGTATTTATAACGATAGGTGACGACTTAGCCGTTGCTATTCGTTATATTACCGCTTTTGTGGGGGATGTTCGCACTGTATTCGAGGATTTAGTCTCAGGAGATTTTAGCAATATCGGGCAGCAATGGGCCGCTAACTGGTCGAACGCCTTTAGTAATACAGGCACGGCAGCAGATGGGGCAGCAAAGTCTACTGATGGACTTGGCACATCGACGGATGGACTGAATGATAAGCAAAAAGCACTAGGCAAGACGCTGAACGCGAATGTCATGAGCTTCGACCAATTGCATAATATCACGAAGGATACAGGCTCGGGTAATAGCTCAGGTGGCGCAGGAGGCTCGGGTGGCACACCAACACCTCCGGTTGTGCCATCGGGGTTGGCTAATTCGTTGAGTGGGTTGGGGAATGATAAGAATAAAGGATTAGTGATACCCGTTATGTTTGGGCCGATGCCGCCGCCTCCGACCCCTCCCACATCGGCCCCATTTATGATACCTTGCCACATACAGGATCAAACTGAGCCGGTATTCAGTCAGATCCAAGATAAGGTTAGATCATTTGCTCCTAGCTTGGTTAACGTGGACGTTGCGCTGACTGATGATATTAGTTCGGCTTTAGATGCAATTGGAAATAAAGTATCTGATTGGAAAGCTGATTTAATCGCAGATATGAGTGCGGTCGAAAAATCCATATCAAATTGGGAATCAAGCGCAGCGAGTGCATTTGGACAAGTTGGAGAGGTTATTTCAGGATGGGAAACCGCAGCAGAAAAAGAATTTAGCGCCATAAATAATTCGATATCCGCGTGGGAAACTGGCGCTGTAAAAGCTTTTGAATCCGTCGGAAACTCTATCTCCGGCTGGGAAGGTGCCGCCTCGTTGGCGCTCGGCGCGTTCGCAGCAACTTTAGAAAAAGATTTCAATTCGGGTTTCGATTCCGCAGCACAAGCTATCCACTCGTGGGAAACATCGGCAACCTCTGATTTCTCGACCTTTGCGAATAGCGCGAGCTCAGCCATGTCATTGTTCGGAACAGAATTCCAAAACGCGTGGAACGCTACCCTTGGTGCAACTGAATCCATGGTATCAACTTGGGCGGTGAAGGTTGAGCAATCATTTTCCTCCGCTGTCAGCAGTGCGATGTCATCTATAGCATCCTTAGCGAGTGCGGCAGGTCAAACAATATCAAACGTTGGTACAGGGATAGGGAATTGGGCCAGCAATAATAAAGGTGTCTTGGCCGCGGCTGGACTAGCTGGGCTAACTGTCGCGACTGGTGGAACAGACTTGATTGCAGGAGGAATTGCGGCAGCCGGAACGGCATTGGCTGGCGTTGGTGCTAGTATTGCTTCGTCGGCAATTCCTGCGCTTGCATCAGGTGGAGTTGTGACCGCACCGCAATTAGCAATGATTGGGGAGGCTGGCCCCGAAGCAGTAATACCTCTCGGGCAACTTGGAAGCATAATTAGTAGCAACTCCAATCCTAGTACATCAGGGAGCGGTGGTAATTCTGGTCAATCGCAAATGATGCAAGTTAACGTGAGTATCGACGGGCGCACGTTTGCGAGAATCATAAGACCCTATACGGTGAATGAGAATGATAGAATTTCGACGAATCAGGGTTACGATTCGAGTTTTAACTATCCAAAGTAGCAATAAAATAACCTCAGTCCGCTAAATTAACGAATTGAGGTTATTTTTATCAAGTGTTAGATTGTGGGGCCATCTCTATTATATATGCGTTTATTTCTGGAATCGTTATGTCAACCTTCATTGCTGATGTGTATGTTTTTCGACCCGTAACGGATCCCCATATATTCACGATGTCTTTTTCGAGGAAGCGTTTCTCTCCTTGCTTGTAAGTGTAATCTACCCATACTGTGTCTTTATAAATTCCGTATTGACCTTTAGTCATATTTACCCGCATTATGATTTGATTATTAGGCCCTTCTTCGATTTGTATCACTTGGCCTGTGAGTATTGTTTTTTTACCAACGTAATCTTCAGTCTGGCGGGCTATGTCGTCATAAGGAATAGTAATACTTTGGGTTTTGAAATCGGCGGGACTTAACGTAGCGACTTGTTTTGTAACAGGAACGTTATTAGTCGTCGAGCTAGGAAGATGGCAAGCAACAAGTATGACCATAACAACGAAGATAAGGAGTATGGCAACCACTAACCATTTAATAATTGATACTACCTTACTTCCGATCGAGTTATTCTTAAAATACCGTTTATATTCTCTCTTAGCAATAGGCCTTGCTTTAGTATTTGTATCCAATAGCCAATGCCCACACTTAAGGCAGTAATTCGTTGACAACGGGTTTGGCGTATCGCAAATAGGGCAAACGTAACCTACTATTTCATCATTCATAGCTTTCCTCCAACTTCTAATATTTCCCTCATCATACAGCTATGGACAAGGTTATGTAAAGAGTTTTATTTGCATAATTTACCTTGACCATGTCGTATGCTGTCGTGTATAATATACATGTAGGTATATGAAAGGGTGTGAGAGGTGGATAAGGAATTTATCTCGGTTGACAAGTTATGCGAATGGCTTGAGATTAGCAGAAGAACAAGTGAGCGATGGCGAAAAGCCGGTATGCCTTTCATTAAGCAAGGAAACATCATTAGATTTGACAAGGATGCTGTCTCAGAATGGCTCAAAACTAAAGAAAGACAAAATTAAAGGAAGATTCGCTCTCCGACCAAGAACAACGAATCTTCCAAACAACTAAAACCAACCTTAATAAAGGCTTACTTTGTTACAAGTATAACAGAATGAATGCTCTTTTATCAAGTGTTGGCAAATAAAGGAGCGAAAAGAAAGTGAATAATTTAATAATCAAAGAATTTAACGGAACCAAAGTTCACACCTTTATCTGGAATGGAAAACCATGCTGGATAGCTAGTGAAGTTGTATCATTACTCGATTATGCAGACGCTTCGAAAACTATTCAAGATTGCATCAGCGCAGAGGAATTCGAACTAGGTGTCGAGTATGATGTATTGAGAGGCGAGGTCCTTAAGTCTTTCAAGGAAATGGTAAAAAGTGCTACTACTTCTATGGTAGTACCAAACAAAACAACCCAATTAACCATATTCTACGAAGACGGCCTCTATGGTTTCCTCCAATACACCGACAAGCCTATGGGTATTCAATTCAGAAAATGGATACGCCGTGATGTTCTACCTGAAATACGTCAAACTGGCGCATATGTGGCGGACAAGTCTAAACTAATCGAAATGACAGAATACCAAAAGAGCGCATCAAAAACCAGAGAGGCAAACGCTAGAGCTCGCGAAGCCGCTATTCTTCTGAAAATAGCTGGGGGATATGACGGAACATATAGACAAGTTCTAGAAAGCCATGCGACTAAAATTATCACAGGTGAATTCCTGCTACCGTTGCCCGAAGCTGGCATGAAAACATTTTCAGCAACAGACATAGGTAAGGAGTTAGGGATAAGCGCCAACATGGTTGGGATACTCGCGAATAGACATGGCCTTAAAACTGAGGAATACGGAAAGTTATTCCATGATAAATCAAGGAGTAGCAGTAAGGAGGTGGAAACTTTTAGATATTACGAAAACGTTATACCTGTACTTAGGAATTTGAACACATCGAGCGTTACTGGATAGGCTGGATTCCTTCAAGGACTTTGGTGTAATCCAAAAAAGTTCAACCGCTGTCATGGCGGTTTTTCTTATACCTAAAATGAAAGGATGTGATGCCGTGGCAACTATAACCGTTAATGGAACAAACGTACCGGAGGCGTCTAAGATCACAAACTCAATTTATATGATTGGCGACAGCAAACGCAACGCAGCAGGCACAATGAACCTCCAGTACATCGCCAACAAACGCAAGTACACCGTCGAATGGGGCACAATGACAGCGGCCCAACTCTCATCCATGATCGCGCTCGTAAAATCCAGCACTCCCCAATTCACCGCAACGATCCTTGACCCAGGTGTAAGTGGAGGAAGTTACACAGGACAATTCTATGCTGGAGATATAACTTATGAGGACGTTAAAATCGACGCTTATCAAGTAGTCACTTTCCAGCAGATAAAATGTGATCTGATTGAGATATAAAATAGGAGGTGGTGAGAGAAGGTGAATAGGTGCTAAACGTATCTCAAAACTTCAACAACTCTATTTCTGCTTTCCCACGCACAATGTCGGCGCTCGTTGAATTCGACATGGTGGATGTGGCAGCACAAAATAACTGCACACCAACAGCCACATCAATAGCGGGCGTAGGAGGCGTTGCAGAAGTCACAGATGGCCTATCTCAAATCCGTAAATATATGAGTGAAGAGAACAACTACCTCCTTTTGGACGGTAGTTTTTTTACGCCCCCAAAGCCGACAGATGTTGATACATCGGATTCGGTCGGATGGTGGAGCGCGGTCCTCTCGGATGCAAACGGTAACTTCGCCACACCTCCAGTGCTTACCTTGACGCAATCAGCGCCGTTTACAAGCCTTGGGCTAACCTTCGTGTTTTCCCCACTCACTGGGGATTATTGCAATTCAATTCAGATTGTGACTACCGATAGTAGCTCTAATCAAGTCACCTATAACGTCAATCCAACATCGGCGAACTACTTCTTCTCGCAACAACTTAATAACATCGTTCAAGTAGTTATTACTTTTAACAGCACGAACGCTCCCTTGCGCCGTGTACATTTATCCGAGGTATTATTCGGAGAACAATTTCTCTGGACAGGCAACAACCTCTTTGATCTTGATGTGTTAGAAGAACTTGACCCATTAGGCAACAGCGCTCCGCCTAAAGAGGCTCATGCGAGCATTGCCAACAACTTAAATAATTTCAATCTCTATCTTGGTAATTTGCAGAAGAAACAGCCTCTTAAACCATCGCTTAACCTCATATACGCCAATGGAGCAACAGAGACAGTGCCATTGGGTACTTTCTATCTATATAACTGGTTAAACGATGCCAACTATCTATCATCGACCCTCTACGCAAGGGACCTGCTCGACATTGCCGATGGAACAACCTATTATGCCTTTGGATACACAGGCAGCCCCATAACGCTTTATGCATTAGCCGTGGCAGTAATTACGGATTTTCAGTCTCAGGCGGGCATGAAAATAGCCTATCAGATCGACACGGCACTACAAGGTATCAGTACGAGCGGAGTGCTATCGGCTATGTCTCACCATGACGCCTTAATGTATATTGCTCAGGCGGGCATGGCGGTTGTTTATGTGGATAGGTACAATGTCCTGCATATTAGACAATCGGCAAGTCAGATGCCATTAAATACGATGCCTTACACAGAAGAACTAACGTTGTCTATGCAAGAAACCTATCCCAAGATTGCAATTCAGGACCCTTACAATTACTTTACGCTGAATATCTACTCGAACACTGTGGATAGTGCAGTAAGTAATGTTTATACGGGCAACGTGACAGTTAACAGCACTATCACAACATGGGTAACTTATACCACTCCTGCTACTCCTGCGTCATGTGCGGAGCCTGGCAACTGTACGATAACGGGCGGAACGCTTGTAGGCGCCACGTATTACGCCAATGCAGCCCAGTTAACTATAACCGGGTCCGGTTCAGTCGGTATATCCATTTCAGGACTTACGATCACGGGTACATCCATTCAGCAAATTGTCAATAATTCGGGAAGCCAACCCAGTAATGAAGTTGATCTCGATAACCCTCTTGTCACAGATGCAACCATGGCGACAAATATACTAAATTGGTATGCCGCCGAATGTAGTAATGTTTATCTGTACGAAGTTGAAAGCTGGATGGACCCATCCCTTGAGTGCGGAGACGTAATGTTTTGGGATTCGCAATATGCAACAGCTCAGAAGCAAGCGAAGATTATTCGGCAGGAATTTAGGTTTAACGGAACTCTGTCAGGGACGCTAAACGGTAAGGGATGGGGAGCTAGGACTATTAATGGATCAGGTTCAATAAGCTCAACTAGCAGTTTGGTTGATAACGGAGCGGGTAACGTGGTATATGGATCAGGATCAATTAGCGCCGTGAGTAGTTTAGTTGATAACGGCGCCAGTAGTACGGTATATGGTTCTGGCTCCATTAGTTCCGTGGGTAGTTTAACTAACAGCGGTTCTAGCATATCGACCAATATCCATGTTACAGGTGTTACGGTAACTCCAGCTACTTCAAATCTTACAGTAGGGGGCACTCAGCAACTAACAACTACGGTTACTCCATCTAATGCAACTAACCCAACTATATACTATACAACCGATAATTCAGCTATAGCAACGGTATCGAGTACGGGATTGATAACCGCTGTTGGAACTGGTTCGGTAAATGTGTATGCGAGGGCTAATGATGGCGGATTTAATTGTAATTGTTATGTTACTGTGAGCGCGGCTGTAGTACCTGTTTACGGTTCGGGTTCAATATCTTCCTTTGGTTCTCTATCAAATTCAGGCTCTAGTATAAACATTCCAGTAACATGGGTAAGCGTAACCCCGGGATCTGCGAATCTAACTGTCGGGGGAACACAGCAGCTTTATTACACCTTAACACCCTCTAACGCAACCAATCCTTCGGTTTATTACACTACTGATAATTCAGCCATAGCTTCTGTATCCAGCTCAGGATTAATAACGGCTGTAAGCCCCGGCTCCGTAAATGTATATGTAAGATCATATGATGGTGGATTTAATAGCAATTGCTATGTTACGGTCAGTGCGGCTACTATTTCAGTAACGGGAGTAACCATAAGTCCTTCCAATATCAATCTAGTGTGTAACGGTAGTCCGAACACAGGGCAGTATACAGCTACAGTATCCCCGTCGAACGCTACAAATCAAAGCGTGACGTGGTCGAGTACAGATACTACTGTGGCAACAGTATCAAGCACAGGATTCGTGACAGCAGTAGGAGGTAAGACAGGTATTCCTTCAATAACGGTTAGAACCTCAGACGGAGGATATACTGCTTCTAGTTCGGCAAATGTAGGTGCTCAAGTAACAGGGATAACCCTTACCTCATCTTCAAATATTAGCCTCTCCTATGGAAGTACAAGTCAAATGACCTATGCCATAGCCCCTACCTATGCCACTAATCAAAATGTAACCTATTTAAGCTCGAATACATCCATAGCAACGGTGTCGAGTACGGGATTGATAACCGCTGTTGGAACTAGCGGAGCTTATTGTTTTGTATACGTACTAGCCTATGGAGGAAGTCCCTCCGCGGGAACTACCGTTACAGTAATTTAGTCCAAGAAAGGATGTATATAAATGCCATTTTGCAGCGGTTAGTGCCGGGGTCGTATCAGTTGGCGTTCATACTTTTGATGGTGGTTACGCAGGTGCTTGTTTAGTTACGGTTACCGCGCCTGTGGTATATTCAACCGTCTACGGATCGGGGTCAATTAATTCCGTGAGTAGCCTAACGAATTCAGGATCAACGATTTAATTAAGAAGGGGTGAAATTAAATGGGCTTTGCAGCCACCTTGGATGTTATGTTTTTGGGGTCATTTTTTAATAGTGATAATGTTATATACGCTGAAGAGTTTACCTTAACACCACCCACTCTATGTATAGCACTATCAACCACAACACCAGTACCGACTTACGAAGCTTGGAATTTCAACGAACCAACTACGGGCGGTTATGCCAGAGTATCTTGCCCAGGCACTCAAGCAAATTGGAACCCAAATTGGACTGGCGGTAATCCGGTAAGTCCCGCTAGTGTATCAAACAAAAACGCTATCAGTTTCCCTGTTGCCACTTCGAACTGGAATGCTCCTGTTACGTATTGGGGAATATTTAGTACGGGTACGTTGATTGCTTTTGGCCAAGTGAACTCTACCCTGTCTTCAACAACCATAACAACAGGCGAAACTCTAACCTTCAACGCTGGTCAACTTACCGTAACGCTAACTTAATCAGGATGAGGTGACGAAGTGCATTCAGTAGCCAACAACTTTTCAACAACTCTATCCTCCGCTATGACTTCATCACAGACGACCTTGACGCTGACAACAAGCCCTTCCTTAGCGTATCCCTACTATCTAACCATTGGGGTAGACCCGCTTAACAGCCCTAGCGCCTGTGAGATAGTCGAGGTAACAGCAACGGGGATTAATCGTGCGCAACAGGGCACCGCGGCGCAAACGTTTGCCAGTGGAACGAAGGTTCAATTATTATTAACATCAGGCCATATTTTAGAATTACAGAACGGAGGGGCGATACTTATCGCTCCTTCTAATTCTTTGCAGAAGAGTAGGGCTAACTACATTTTAGATGGTACAACTGACACCGCTGTGATTAATGGCATTATTAGTTCGCTTACTAATGGCGGTAAGTTATTTTTTCTAGATGGAACAATTAACTTGCACGCTCCCATTAATATGATGTCAAATATAGTCCTTGAGGGTTCAGGAACGGCAACTGTATTTTTAGCCGTAGGAGACATAAACGCATTTCAGAATACGGCTATGATGATTAATGCGGCAATGCTTAACTTTGTAATTAACATGAATAACGGTGTCAATACCTTTGTTAATGGCGGCGTTGCTCTATACCTAACAATGTCTCAATCTACTGTTAACAACGTTACTACTCAAGGTACGGTTCATAGTCTGTTGCTAAATTGGGATGCTACCGCGTCAAACAACCTCGGTTATTTAAACAGAATCCAATATTGTAATTTCGAGGCTAGTACGCTCGAAGGGGTTTTGTGGGGATACAGAACTACTGATTCTTGGTTTTGCTACAATAATATAGGATCTTCAGGCGCAAATCTTAGTATCCAAGGCGGGTCGTGCAGGTTTATTGGAAATCATTTCGATGGCAATCCAGTCAATAATTTGTTAATCCAAAATGGGGCTACTTGCCTACTATTTGCCAATAATATTTTTGAAAATGCACAGCAACATTCAATATACTTACCTATCGGCGCTTGGGCAGGTGCCACTAATCATAAAATATCATTTGTAAATAACATAATCAGGAATTGTGGAACGTCTGGAGCGGTTTATGACTTGATTTACATTGCGGCGGCATCGCTCACGGATACTTCCACTGAAATAGTTATTTCGGGCAATCAAATGTATAAGGACAATTCGAGTAACGATGTCCGATACGCGGTTAATCTTACAAATGTAGTTGGAGTAACTATTATAGGCAACAGTTTTAATGGATATACAGGCGCTACTCCAGTCGCAATGGCCAGTGGTTCTGTTACCAACTATGAGGTAATAGGTAATTGCGGTAACAACGGGGTTACTACTTATTAGCGTTCGTGCGAGGTGGGACAAGTGCTAAACACATCTCAATTAAACACAACTCAATTAGATGCAGTACTATCAGTAGGAGGAGGAGGACACGTTCCCGGCACTCCTTGGACGGCTCAAGATTATTTCAACTACTCCGACTGGAATTATATAGAAAGTAATATTGTCTCTATCGCGGCACTCCTGCAAAAACGAGGCTACACTTTAAATCTAACAACGATAACCAATCGCACAGACGGAAGCACTCTCGACTTCTACGATTCCCTAAACCGAATCGAGGGTAATATCTTGGCGCTTTTTAACTGCTATGGAATTGCTCCTCCTGGATGGATTACACCTAAAACAACTTGGACGTTTAATCAACCCTTTTCTTACGTAGACACAAATCGAATTGAAGGAAACGAGTTGGCCCTTTATAACTTAGTGACCGGCGCAATGGTGGAATCCCTATTCTGCGGTCAGAACTTAGCTATATGCGGTTTGGGTTGGCACAACTAGAAAGGAGAAGATATGAGTTATAACCCTACCAATTGGCTCGATAGAATATCAGCAAATCCTGGACAATTTACGGCAACTGGAAGTGTACCTGGCAATGTAATTCTATCTCTGAATGACAGCCCGACACAGGCAGGGACGCAATTTACAGCGGCGCATATGAACAATATCGAATCAGGGATAGCGGCACTTGACGAAGGGAATATAACCGGTCCTATTTCCACAGTTGGGATAGCAGGCGCAACGGCAACAAGCCGATATGTTGGAGCTACTACAAGCGGAGCGCCGACAACGGGAACATTCTTAGTTGGGGACTGGGCGATCGATCAATCCGGATTTATTTGGATATGCGTCACGGCAGGAACACCCGGAACATGGGCGAAGCCAGGGAATACAGGGTATCAAATAATTACTTCTACTGGAATATTTATCGTGCCTCTCGGGATTGTTTGCATTTATGTTGAACTCATCGGTGGCGGAGGTGGCGGGGCAGGAGCAACAGGCGGAATATACGCACAGGGCGCAGCTGGAGCAGGCGCTGGGGGCTACGTGGCTGGATGGCTACATGTAACGCCACTACAGGTAATAACTGGTGTCATTGGAGCGGGAGGAACGGCAGGAAATGGTAGCTCGACAGGGATCGGGGCAGCTGGGGGAGTTGGAGGGAGCACAACTTTCTTGACCTTCACTGCGTATGGGGGAAATCAATCACTTCCAGGGGCAGGCGCGGCATCCACGGCAGGTGTGGGCGGACTAGGTTTGGGTGCCCCACTCATTACGCAAGGACAAACAGGCAATCAGGTATCCACTCCACCAGGCGGCCTAGGTGGCAATGCCGCTAATGGAGCATATACTTATGGGGAAGGTGGGCAAGGTGGGAGTGGTCAAAATAACAATGTAGGAACAAATGGGGTAGCTGGCGGCAACGGTGCAATTATAGTGACGTGGTAGAACACCTTGGATGGTGCCGAACGCTAGATAAAAAGGAGATGATTATATGGCAGTGATTGAAGTAGTTCGTAGTGGAGGCGTGCTCTATCCGCGTGATTACGAATGCTATACGGCAGACACTAAGCCTCTTGTCGATGCGAATGGGCATCCGTTGCAAGCAGGATCAACCTGTAAGGTACTAGACGGCGTAGGCGGCACATGGAATTTCGATGGAACAGCATGGCAACCGCCTGTTCCTCAGCAAATGACCATTACTGGGAGTTTAACGAACGTCTCTTGCGTAACTCAAGATAGCTCATCAAACTCTCCGCAAACTCTTACAATCGCAAGCGTAACAGGTAAAAGCATCTACGTAACAGCTATTGAGGTAGTAATCTCAGGAGGTAGCGCAGGAAATGACATAAAAGCATTAATCAAAGATGGATCGGCTATAAACTGGAAAGAAGTTATCGGCAGTGGTGCAAGTAGTGGCACTAGGTGTGGGTGGGAATCTGCAATACCTGTAAAAATGACCGCTATTGGTGATAGCTTAACTCTCGTCATTGATGCTGGCGGTACAGGTGTTGTTACGACTGCTAATATCGCCTTTGGCGCGATGTAAGGCGGGTGATGATATGTTTTTTGGACTGATTGGAGAAAACCAAAAACCACCTATTGTCACAAACGGTTTGGTGTTGTGGTTGGATGGTCATTCGTTTTCAAACTCCCCACCAACTACTACATGGGTGGATAACAGTGGTAATAACCACAACGGCATCCCTGCTAACTTCGGTTACACATCGACAAGTGGTTCAGATGGGGGCAATGGTGTAGCGTTTGACGGAGTAGACGACAACATCCCGATACCATCTCTTGTTAATACGGCTATGCCTCAAACTTTTACATTTGAAATTATGTTATCCACGAAGAGAACATCAGGGGCAGCTTTTGATACAATCGGAGGTTATGATTACAATAATGGTTTTGTACTTTATATGGCACAATCAGGGTTAGTACCTACCGTAAGAGTGTTTACTAACGGTGTAGCGACTAATATATCCGGCGCTAACTTAATTACAGGGGTCAAGACACATATCGTTGTAACTTATGATGGCAATACATTGAGTATTTATAGTAATGGCATATTGATATCGTCTGCATTAGCTACAGGGACATTTCTTACTCCAACTAATAATTATTGTTTGGGTTACGCAGCCGATAGGCCTGCTAATTTTTGGTACGGAAATATTTATATGAACCGTCTGTATAACAGGGCATTAAGCGCATCAGAAGTGCTTAAAAACTATAACGCTTCAAAATAAATTTAGGAGGCAACTAAAAATGATTGTAAATTTACACGTAACTCAAAAAGTAACAAACGAAAATGGTACAACTTCAATCTCATTTACACCGTCTATCGTTGACCCAACAGGAACTATACACCTACAATGTTCGGGAGTGTTCGTAACCCTGCCTACTGCTTTAGACGTTTTTAAAATAGGCGTAGATTACCAAAGCGGTAATTATGCAGAAGTAGCGACAGTGCCAGTAACGGGCGTAAGCGTTTCCCCTCCAACATTTACAATCGCAGATGGCACGACACAACAACTTACACCTGTTGTTACGCCTACCAATGCAACCAATCAAGGGTTAATTTATATCAGTACAAATACAGCTATTGCAACTGTGTCGAGTTCAGGGTTAATATCTGCTGTAGCGATAGGTACGGTCGATGTGATGATTGCAACCGTTGACGGTAATTTTGTTGCTACGGTAGCTGTTATGGTTCAATAAGTGGTTCGCTAAAGACACGATATAAGTAAAGTCCTGTATTAACAACGCAAAAACCAGAGCGCCATGGTATAATAACCGCGACACTCCGGTGTTATCTTAAGCACTCGTTCGGCTGCCAGGCTAAGGACGGGTGCTTTCCTGTGCGTTCAACTCGCTACGGTACGATTCGTGCTTTTTATCTTGCTCCATTTCGCCCATCATCTCGGTAACGTGTATACAGATATGGACCTTTAAGTCATTGCTGATATCCTTCTCTGCGTCAGTAAATAAACGCTCCCTGAGTTCGCTCCATAATTTTTCGTAATCCATAATTATTCCTCCTTCGCACTGTGCGTTCTGTGGGCAAACATCCATTTATCGAGCGGCTTAGAGTAGTAGTACTCTTTGCCACATTTATTGCAGGTGCAGTTTTGATTACACTTGGGTTGCTTTGGTGTATGACTACAGGTGCAGGTTAGTTGTTTCATGAGGTTTACTCCTTGCGCCGGTATTTGTCCAGCTGGCCTTTTTAGTCGAGTTGGTTAACCAAGCATTTTGCGTATTCGTATCCGTGCATATATGCGTCAAATAAAGTGTTTATGTACCCATCGGTATACCAAACGCCCTTTATTCCTGAGTTGTCCCTTTCTACAATGTGTCCGTAGGTTATGTCTTTTGCATTTTTCTCAAACTGAATCATTAGGTCATGGAATTCCTTGTCGCTCTTTACCATCTTTGCTTCCTCCTCTGTTTTTGATCTTAACTTATTATAACATGCCTCAAAATGCTTTACAATAGATAATTTAAGGTATTGCAAAATATTTTTAATGCTGTATAATTACTTTAAGGAGTGATCGATATGGCTGAGAGAGGGAGGCCAATTAAGTCAGATAAGAAAATTCGTGAGGCAATTTACTTTGAACCAGAAATATTGGCTTGGTTACAGGAAAAAGCTGAGAAGCAAAGGCGCACAGTGAGCGTGATTGTTAATATTTTGATTGAAAAAGAAAAGAACGCCGGGAATTAACCCTGGCGTTGGTCGTTTACACCTTAACCCCAACACGGGGTTATTTTTATTGTCTGAAGGGAGGGAAGAAGATGTTAGATTTACACATAGGCGATCTCGTCCTTGTTCGCGGCAAGGGTATAATCAGCGAAGCAATAGAACGCGTCGAAAACTCCTGTTATAGCCACGTGGCGGGCTATGTAGGACACGGCGAGCTTATAGAAGCCGAAGGTCTTAGGCGTACGGGTTATGCCCGCGTGAGCAAGTACAAGGGCTGTGCGGACGTGTTTCGTTACAACAACCTAACCCGCGAGCAACGATGGAGAATACTCGAATTAGCCACATACAGCGTCGGCGAGAGATATGACTGGTGGTTAGATTTTATCGAGTTTATGAGATACACGTTTGGCGTGATTGTGCCGTATCGCGAACCGCCGAACTTGAGGATTTGCTCGAACTTATGGGCCGGTATCTACAGCGATACTGACATTGATCTCTGCCCGGGGATCAAGTACCCAACGCCAAAGGATGTCTCGGGGTCAAAACTCTTAACTTATATCGGATCATTCTAACAGGTAGCAAGTAAAAGAGGTGAAAAGGGGATGATCAAGTGGATCAAACAACCGTCTCGTACATTGTAGCCGCAGGGTCGATTTGTGGCATCATATCTGCCTATTGGGGATATTCTCGGGGCGCAAAAAAAGACACATACTCAGCAGGGGCTAAGACCGGGGAGCAACAGGCTGATATTACTTACATCAAGCAACGCACAGACGACATACTCCTCGAACAGCGGGACACAAACCGCAAGCTGGAAGGTCATTCCACCCAACTCTCTGATCATGCCGTAGCAATTGCGCGAATCGATGAATCTACCAAGTCGGCTCATTTGCGGCTGAATCAGTTGTGCAACGAGAAGGGGAATGGGCAATGATTGCACACGAAATGAAACGAACGCTACACGAGGTTATCATTGACCCCAACACAATCGAACGCACTGAGAGCGCAGAATTTCGCAAGTCAAAAGCCCGTCTGAAAGAGGATGGGCATTACTTTTGCTATATTTGCGGCACAACCGAGGATCTTCAGTCTCATCATCAGGCAGAATGGATGTTTTCCAGCATTATAAATTTTGACAAGCTGAAAACATTCGTCGAAGAGTGGGACATTTATGGCTACGGGAGGCTCCTGAAGAATCAACCACTAACCACCGTGGATGATGTTAGGTGCCTCGTTTGTCTCTGCCAGAGCCATCACACTGGCGTAGATCATGAGGATGGTGGTAGTGGAACAGGCATCCATGACATGACGTTTCCGTCTTGGATTATGCAGAAATTGGCAAAGGATAACGAAAATCCAGTACCAGAATGTGGAGAAACAGCAGAGAAGGTGTTAAAAGATATTGAATCAGCACCATGCGGTGACACACCCCAATGAATTAATCAATGAAGCCAAGCAATGCGAAAAGAAGATCGCTCGCTTGAATGACCATCTAATCGACTGGCTTACAGATCACATCTTGGCTAGTCGGATAATGTTTAACTTAGCATTTATCCTGCCGTTGATGGTCCTGCCCCTGCCCGACTGGACGAAGGTACTGCTCGCTGTAATCTCGTCAAACTGGATACAGTGGTGGGCGCTTCCAGCATTACAGAGAAGCCAGAACAAAGCTCAGGCCCGTCAGGATGCTAAGGCAGATGTGGACCATAAAGCGTTGACGCATATTGCCCATACATTAGACCTGCAAACGGAGATGCTTAAAAGTTTAAAGGATGGTGTATCAAAATGAAACTAGGTAAAAAACCATTTAAACCAAGTCACAAAGACCTGCTCTATAAAAATTACAGAGGTACTGCCTTACCACCTATCCCTGCAACATTCGGACATCAAGCACTCGTAAGTAATTACGGCATGTTGGCGAATGACACCCTTGGAGATTGTGTTATCGCAGGTAGCGACCATGCCGTAGAGCTTTGGACAGCAGAAGGAAGTAAGCAAGCACAATTTACCGATGCCAACGCAATTGCTGACTATTCGGCCATCACGGGATATAACCCGAATGATCCAAACTCTGACCAGGGCACCGATATTAGGACAGCGCTCGAATACATGCGGACAACGGGTATGATCGACGCGAACGGCATACGCCATAAGATCGGCGCTTATCTCGCCTTAGACCAAACTAATTTCAATGAAATTCTCGAAGCGGCTTTCTTGCTGTCAGATGTAAAACTGGGCATACAAGTGCCATCCACAGCGCAGGACCAGTTTAGCGCTGGACAACCATGGACAGTCGTTCCGGGTGCGACGATCGAAGGCGGTCATGACGTAGAGTTTGACGGCTGGGATGGAACTTGGATAAGCGTTATAACGTGGGGTGCAGTACAAAAAATGTCCAAGGAGTTTTTCGAGACTTATTGCGATGAGGCTTGGGCTCAACTTTCGACGGAAATGCTGAACGGTCAGGGCCTGTCGCTCGAAGGTTTTAATCTCACACAACTGCAGGCTGATCTCGCAGCGCTGACAAGTGTAACTCCTGCACCCGCACTAGTGGATTACTTTGTCCGTGTAACAGGCTTAACAAAAGCACAAGCAGACAGCGTTGCGGCTGGATTGGCGACAATGGGAGTGGAGGAAGGGCCCGAGGAAGCAACTGGGGTTACATTTTACGTCGAAGTGAACGGGATCACGAAGGATCAAGCTGATTTTGTGGTAACTAATCTTGAAAACGAAGGTTATAAGGTCGAGACGGGGCAAAAGTAATGGAAGCGATAGATTGTGCAGCAACTTTAACCGCGGCAATAGTAACAGTCCTAAAAGCTGATGGAGTAGTGGCCGTAGGCCGCTACCTCACTGGCGATTACGCATTAACTCCAACCGAACTCACAGCCATCCACAATGCAAGCTTATCCGTATTCCTCATCTTTGAAACAAATCCCACAACCGCATCCTATTTCACCTACAATCAAGGCATATCAGACGCAGCACAAGCCATAACAGCTGCCGTCAACCTCAGAGCACCAAACGGCATAGCGATATATTTCACGGTTGACTTCGACGCACAATCTACTGATATGGGAGCCATAGTGGACTATTTCCAGGGCGTGGGCGATGGATTAGGGAGCAAATACCTCTTAGGAGTTTACGGCTCTTACGCGGTCATGCAAGCCCTTGACGTTGACCGCTATTGGCAGACATATGCGTGGTCAGGCGGTGAGATACACGAGGGCAATGACATTTATCAGTATCAAAACGATACTCAAATAGCGGGTATCAGTGTTGACCTAAACGAAATTAATTACGGTTCTGGCTGTTGGCCGGAGATTGGAGGAAGTATGAATTACTTAGTGCTTTATTATGGAGACGCAGATTTACCGATTGCGGCAGACTTGGCATTGAAGCTTAATTGCCCGATTGTACAGGCTAGTTTTGCGACTCCTGCATTGTTAGCTATGGCGACAACTAAGTATCAGGTTGGGGGTTCTAGTGCACCCAGTGGGGTTGCGTTGCTGGCTGGTGCTGATCGGTGGGCAACGATGAAAGCTGTGTTGGGAGTGGTGGGGTAATGAGTATGTGGGGGATAACCGATAAAGATGCCAAAATAATTGATACTCTCATCAAGGTTGTTATTGCTCTTGGGATGATTGGGGGCGGGGCAACCTGCTATGGGATTTTTAGATTAGTGAAATGGTCGATGGGGCTATAATTAGGTATGCATTTGTCGAAATGAAAAACTGAAAGAAGGAAAAGCAAATGCAATATATTGGAGTAAAAATTATTCATGCCGAACCAATGACTGTTGCGGAGTATAACGAGCAAGTAAGACCCCTGGTTTATTCTGGAGAATGCCAAGACGGCTACAAGGTTATTTGCGAGGATGATTATGTAAGTTGGTCGCCTAAAGATGTGTTCGAGGCGGCCTACCGCCAAACTGATGGTATGACGTTTGGATTGGCGATTGAAGCCATGAAAAAGGGTTTTAAGGTTGCTCGTCAGGGTTGGAACGGTAAAGCAATGTGGATTGCAATTTCTCACCCCGAAGCCAACAGCTTGAAAGCTGAAGGATTCTGGAATAAACACAGTCGGAAATTCGCTGAGGAAAATGGCGGGAGCGCGGACGTTTTGCCATACATCATCATGAAAACGGCAGATAATAAAATTCTTATGGGCTGGTTAGCGTCACAAACCGATATGCTCGTCGAAGACTGGACCATAATCGAATAAGCAACCTTTCCCAATCCCGGCATATTGGGATTTATAAAAACAAAGCAGGTCGTAATGGCCTGCTTTTATATTTGCCGAAATTAAATTTAAGGAGGAATTATCATGGATGAGAATGAATTGGAAAACCGTTTTACTTATCATGACCCGAAAGATGGGCAAGCACAAAGGTTCGAGGAAATTAGGGGCATGGGCAAAGCATTTGCTGAGATAATTTTAACGTTATGCCCACCCTCAAGAGAACAATCCTTAGCCATAACCGCTATTGAAGAAGCAGTTATGTGGGGAAATGCGAGCATAGCTCGGCGCGAATAAATAGCCTTTGTGCATAATACCTAGTCGCTTTAATAACAACCCATCACACCAACTCTTATTAAAACAAAAGGGGGATATCTTTAATATGGATATGACAACAATAACTCAAGGTGTAAACATCGCCGCAAGTCTCGCCGTAGCCGTAATCGTCGCCATCATCGGCAAGCTACACATCTCATCCAAACAACTCGCCACAGCAGGAGAACTCGCAACAGAAGCGGTCAACTTCGCCGCTCAATACGCAGAAAAGCACGGTGTAACACTGGGCTCAGGAAAATATGTTGCTGCACTTGCATCGGTCAAGGAACTTGCTAAAAAAGCAGGAATTAGCCTTACAGATTCGCAATGGGAAACACTTATCGAGAGTGCGTACAAAAAAGCTAAAGATGAACTTGCACAGTTAGTTGGGACCGCTACACCTTATACTGAGGAAAAAATTAACGCCATGATTACGGCTGCAGTACAGAAGATTGCTCCTGATGCACTCGGTATTGTTAGTGTTGTACAGCAGGAGTTGAGTAAGATACAATGGGCTCCTGTTGTTAAGCCTGTTGTGGTTACTCCTGTTGTCGAAGAGAAGGAAGAACAAACTGCATAATTGACATAATAAAAGCCCGTTCTTTCCTTAATTGGAGAGGGCGGCTTTTTTATTTACTCTTATATGAAAGAAACTCTGTACAAGCCATAAATTACCTGATATACTATAGGTAATTACATAAACAAAGCCCCCAACTCTTGGACAAGTTGAGGACTTCTGGCGTTTACCTGAATCAGCAGGAAAAACACTTAATACTATTATACATTCTAAGGCAACTTAGGACAAGTGTAAATTAAGGAATTTTCAGCGACAGGCCGTCAAGGGTTTGTCGCTTTGTGTTTGTCTAGTGGAAGTATAAACACACTATAAACTATATGCAGTTACCGGCTGCTTATAACCAAACTGGTGGCGCAAGCGAGATAATTCCTAGTTTTGTCTATGACCTTGCGTTGGGCGATGGCGGCCCTTAAACGGCATACAGGAGGTTAAAATAGCGGTCAGCATGTGACGTGTTGACGGGGTGTACGCACATTCCACTCTATGGGCGCGTTAGTAGAGTAGCGTATATTTGCGAGAGCAACATATCAACTAGGTTTGAGATATCCGAGGAACCGACACACGGATAAATTAAAATATGCTTCTCTCATTCTTGGATTTTGGACTAAAACAGTCCATTTTCTTCGAATGAGGGGCATAACTTTGTCCTTCCTCCGGCCCCTCTACCGGATCTTCTTTAAGAACGTATATAAGGAGTGTTTGTGGTTGAGTAAATCTAAGGCACAGAAAGCCATAACTAATCAAATTAACTTTGAACGAAATCAAGAGAAGTTAAAAGTTAGTGGACTTATAAATCTAGGTAAGAAATATGGCAAGATCGAATGCCTATGTCCTAAATGCAACAACACCATGCTTGTTAAAAGAAAGCTATTAATCAAAAACCCTATTTGTCGAAATTGCATGACGGGAAAATCATTCGGCGAAGAAAAGGCTATAGAAATATTAACAAGGTATAATGCTATATTCCAGAAAGAAAAAACATTTAAAGGGTTAAAGGGCTTAAACGGTAAATTATTGAGGTTCGATTTCTATATCCAAGGAGAATTAAGGCCCTTTTTAATCGAAATTGACGGGGCGCAGCATAAAGAGGGTGATGAGTGGGGAGGGAATACGGTAGCTCATGATGTCCTAAAGAACAGGTATTGTAGGGACAATAACATAAGGCTCTATAGGATAAATTACAAATTTGGAAAACTAGAAAACCTTGAGGATGAGATTATGAAAGTGTTAAGAGTACAAGGCGTGGCGTAAGGGGGTAACTATCTAAACGTTTCCGTTCCCTCTTACCGGATTATAAGGGAACGACGAAGTTGAGCTACTAAATCACAACTATACGCGAACCATAAACGAAGCAAGAACGACGAAGCAAGTCACTATCAACAATGGCTAAGTATCTAGAAATATTGACCATTTTTTACCTTGCTAACATGTACAACTATGCTATTTTGTGATATACTTAGATATAATAGAATGGAGGTTAGATATAGTTGGTACTTGATAATTTACCAGAAATCACAACCCCTAAAGAACTTGCAACATTTTTAAAAGTGAGCGAACAAACGGTCAAGAGGGCAATTAAAAGTGGAGGACTAAGGGCGTTTAAGATTGCCAGAGATTGGAGAATTGAGAGAAATTCGGTCCTTGAATGGATCGAGAAGGGGAGGTAAAATAATTATAAAACGCTTGATTTGTTACTCTGGAGGACATAGTTCGGCAAAAACAGCAATAGAAGTAGCTAGGAAATACGGAACTAAAGATTTAATCCTCCTTAATCACGATATTAATAAAAGGGTAGAGGATGCGGATATAAAACGGTTCAAGGGTGATGTAGCAAATTATATAGGCGTTCCGATTACCTACGCAAATATGGACGGATGGGAAGTAAAAGACCAATTCGATGTATGCCGAGAAGTAGGAGGGTTCAAGTTTGGAGCAGGACAAATACTTTGCACAAACAGAATAAAAACGGTTCCCTTCGATAAATACCTCAAGGAAAATTTCCCTGTCAAAGACGGAATTTGCGAAGAAGTTACCATATACTACGGATTCGACAAGTCGGAGAAGGAAAAAGGCAGAGCGCAAAGACGTTCGTCAATATTAGGCATAAGGGGATACAAGACGGACTACCCTCTTATTCTTTGGGATCACACAATAAAAAGCACAAAAGAAATAGGAATAACTCCCCCCTGGGACCTACGGCACATTCAAACACGCTAATTGCATTGGGTGTTTAAAGGCGGGGATGCAACATTGGTACATCGTTTATATGACGCGACCCGACATATGGTTAAAGGCAAAAGAGGCAGAAAATGAAATAGGTCACTCCATAAAGTCGGATATGTATCTCGATGAAATGGAACCAATGTTTGAAGAAATGAAGCGTAATGATGTTCCCGCGACAGAGCATATTGCATCGGCTCAGTTTTGGAAGTTAGCCAAGACGCATGGTAAGCAATTGAGCTTTTTTGATGAACTTCCGTGCGAGTGTGTATTTTAGAGAATACCCCCAACCACTTCGCAACGGAATAATGGCCAATCTGATATTTGAGGCAGGATTGCATTAGAGAACTCAAAAAGAAGAAGAAAGAGGGGAAATAAATGAAACTCTGTCCAAAATGTGGTTGCTTATCGTATTGGAATTCTTACTTTCAAGGGTGGATGTGCAATACTTGCGAACATGTAGGGAGGTTAAATAAATGAACATGAAGGAAAATTGGCATGCGATAAATGGGTCGGTGGAAGATAGAGAACCAATATTGGAATCTTCCCAAGATAAACAGAAGCGATTGAATTGCTATATGGGATTTAGTGTAGACAATTGGAGTTGCTATGCTGATTGCGCGTTCTGGAATGGTAAAAGATGCACGAAGGAGGATGAGTAGATGAACTGTCAAACCTGCAACGACCCGACTAAATACGTTTTCGCCTTATGGGATGGTCCGAACGGAACTCATGGCGGGACATACGATTGCCGTAACCTCAGTTGCTTAACAAAGCAGACCAAGGAATCGATCAGGGAATACCGAGAAGAAGAAATAAGAGAAGTGGTCAAGGCAAATAGTAGGAATGAAGTACAAATGATATCGATTAGGGCTAAGAGAAAAGAGTTACAGATAACTATCTCAAAGATGGCTAAGTCACTTGGTATATCTCCTTCGGATTATAGTAATTATGAGATGTGTCGGGTTGCGTTGCCGGTGGAGATGGTCGGTAGGATTAATGAGATTTTTAGGAGAGAGATGAAATAATGAAAGAATGCTCGGGCCATTACATGGAATATCCTATCTGCCAAGGACATCACGATTGTAAAGAAAAAGAATGCTATGGCGACACGATGGTCAAGGGGCCTTGCGAATGCCCTTACAAAGGGAGTTGCCACATTCCTAGACAAAAACTGCAAGCTGAATTCAGGGATAAGTATGGGAATAAATTGGAGGATTGCGACTTTTATGCAATTCTTAAGCCAATGTACGAAAAGAAGTATGGGAGGAATAAGGCGTGAAAAATACAGAAGATATCCTAAAAGCCAAGAAATATAGGCTCTGCGGATTTTATGGTGGAATGATCAAAACCCTGTTTCCATAATTGTAACTAAATGGTATGGACCATTTAGTTAGGATCACCAAATACTCTTTTCATGCCTTCTCTGGTGATTAGCCAGTTTTTCCCTGCCCTTCGAGCTTCGTCTTCGTTGAATTTACCCGCCGCAGCTGCATTGCGGACTGTTGACTCTCCAATGCTCCAAAGTTGCGCAGCTTCGGGACCTGTTAGTACGTCTTTAAGTTCCATCGCTATCATTCCTTTATTTTATTAAGGCCATATTGTCTCTTTTGGTACGACCCAGATATCCACGCCGCCGCGAGGATTGCGCACCTTTCTGGCAGCTGGTACAAGAGTAGGGGAATTGGACAATATATTCTGAGCGCTGGACGGACTCTTACCGTGCTTGCTCGCCCATTCTTTTACCGTAATGTATCCCTCCATGATATCCAAAAGAGGCCTATCTCTTTTGACATCTTGAGTTGCCTTGGCCGCGGCTAACCGTAACGCCTTGTTGTGTTCAACTTGGCACTCGGGGCACCGCTTTTGGCGGCTGGTTTTAGCATTAAAACTGACACCACAGTCTATGCAGATTCCGGGCACATGCTGCTCCTCCGCATGGCTCGGCTCATCTGGTTCTTTTGGGACATCCTGCTTTTTGTGTATATCTTGTACAGCTGCATTGGCTAATGGTTCGGGTTCTTTTTCCGGGTTTTTCTCTGCGGCACCAGCCTTAGTGAGGTGCATAAATATATTTGGCAGGGCTCCAAAACGTTTTTGAGTAACCGCCTTAAGCTGCCTGGTATTAATGCATAGCTGATCGTAATCCATGGCCCTTACAGCCTGTTCAAGGTTACGTATGAGTTCCATGGTCTCATTTTCCCATGACTTTGACCAATTTATAGTGATAGCTCTTCTTGATTCGGCAGATTTCGATCTATCAAGTATCTGCGAAATAGACCGATGTTTCTTTTTCACGAAATGCCCTCCTTAGTCTTGACATATACTGCTATTTGGATTATATTATGGGTAATAAATCCCATCAAGGATTGTCGCCGTAAGGCGTGGATTGAAATAAAAAGTTATCCAGAAAGAGCCGATTGATTACGGCTCTTTCTTTTTTCAAACACTCTCTCCACTAACCCTCATTGATCCCATAATTCTCTTCGCGCGCGGATTCCGAAACCATGTGCTGTAATTTACGAGGGGCAATCCCATGTTGTGCCTCGATATAAGTGGTCCATCGTTCAATAAGAGCCCAAGAGGATTCATCTTCTTTTTCCCATGCTAGTTCTGCGTCACCGTGGTAATAGTTGTAAGCCTCTAAGGCCGCCGGAGGGATTATAGTCCCAGTTAATTCTCTTTGGTAAGCCTCTTTTTTAGCTTGGTTGATTGCCGATTTCTCTTCCTGCTCTTTTTTGATTTGTTCGATTTGATCCTTGGCGATAGATACGACATAAATTTGAGCAAAAGAACCTAATGCGCCTGGGCGAATCGCACTCGCAGTGCCAATATGGTTGACCTTATCCCAAGGCAATTCAACGCCGTTTACTGAGTATTTTAAATTAGGATAGCCGTCAAGATTGCCATTATCCTCGACATCAACCTCGATATGCCCGGTCGGAATCTTTTTCCGCAATTCAACAGCTTCTGCTTCCATGTCCTCAAGTAGAGGGTTGTCTATGGCTTCCCGCTCGGCTTGATGTGCAGCAGCCCGGGTATTATGCCTTGTTTGTTGCTCAGCCTGAAACTTTTTATACTCGTTCACAAGGGCTGCTAAATCGGGACGGCTGTTATACTTTATGGCGACGGGCTGACCTTTGGTTGTTTTTTCGAACCAAACGACATTTTGACCGTTGACTTCTTTTGGTTGTCCACCACTTAGTTTAAGCCCAGCAACTGGACCACAGTCATCTCCGGCATCGTAGCTTATACTTATGCCAAAAGCTTCACCTGTTTCATCCCATTTGTAGTATTCCTTGACGACTTCATTTGCCATTTTATATTCTCCTCTCGCCCCGCCCCTTATGGGCTGTCGGGTTCATGTAATCTTTAGCTGTTACTACTATTATAGCGTTATCGCTATAATTTGTCAAGCGATAACGCTATAATAGTAGTAATTATTTATTATAAAACTGGAAATTCCAAACTCATTTTCCACCATATAATCCGAATAGCCATAAATAATAGAGAATAAAAACTAACCCCCGGCAAATGCTGGGGTTTCGTTATGTCAGGGCATTAAAATAGCCCCTCGGTTTACGAAGGGGCTAAAAGTCATTACTATTGTCATTACTACCACAATGGGTGCTTGTGGATAATCGAATCAAACGGCTGCCTTACTTCAAAATATCTAGCCTCGGCCATTGCATCCTGAGAAGCTATATCTAGCGATTTGTTCCATCTTTTAACTTCTTCTTTTCTCTCTTTTTTCATCTGATCGTAAATAGGTTTCATCGCCAGATTCAGGATTCCATAGGTGGCCTTTGTGGTCACTTTTCCTAGTTTACCCATGGTGTTACCTCCTTAAGATAATAGAGTAAATGTCTTTTTTGACTTGGTCCATCGTGGCAACAAAGAAATCCAACTCGCTTTTGACCTCTAATTTGCATTCGGTGACAACTAGGATTGCCGGGAACAATATCCTTGTAGGCTCCTTAATCGCCCACTCTTCTTTCGTCCAGTTCGCGCTGGTAATGGCTGAATACTTTTTATCCTTCTCGAACTTACGGTCTGCGTAACGCTCAACCTCAACAAATATAACATGCCTACGCTTATTGAGTTGGTCGTAAATATCAACCATTGCGTCTGCCCAAATCTTACCTTCCATAATTGGATATGACCATTGCCACTTGACGATATGCCAAGACTTTTTCTGAGACATTACGGCACAATAGATTTCATTGATAAGTAAATAATGATCGATATTTCGGGGTTTTTTGAGGCAATAGATGGCTGGTTCGTGGGGACTGCGGATAATCTTTTTTAGTCGCCCTGAATCGGATAGCACCTGCAGTCTAGTCTGAGCCTTACGCTTACTTCCCTTAAATATAACTCGCTCTATTTGGCTTCGCGTAAAGGCTGTCCCAAGCCCTACTAGCCCCATAATTCGTTCGTCTCGTTGCTTGCCATATGCCACTAAGTTCACAATTTTCACCTCGCAAAAATATAAAATAAATACAAAATAAAAAAGTAAGGATAATAAAGCACTTTACGGACCGCACGGCATGACCAAAGGAGCCTATAAAGCGCATTGAATCGTTGAGTACAATCACTGGGGGTGCTCAATAGTATGACCGAGTGAGTGCCCGACTGAGTGCTCAACCACCCTAGTGGAAATAACAGCCTGTATCACTGGCTCGACCTTACCTTTAATTATCGCTTTTTGATAGTTGGCCATAAGGGACTTGATTGCATGGTTGTCGATGTAGGGGACCTGCAGCAATACCTCATCTTTAAATTTAAACAATGCTCGACCTTCGATATCTGGATCAATCATGCTGGCTGCCTTGTAATCCTCCGGATCTTCTCCAAGCAACACACGAGCCGATACAGCGTTGCAATTAAACGCGACAACGGCAGAGATATTGTTCTTCATCGTGCCGGACACAAGGTTAGCTGTGGGCCTGTGACAAGAGATAATAACATGCACTCCTGCACCCCTGGATTCCCCCGTGACTTTAGTCATCTTTTCACGAGCCCTGGAGAACTCCTTGCCCTCAAGTTTGGTTAATTCATCCACATAAACCACAATGCGCGGCAATCTCAATCTTGGATATTCCTCGTTAAACGCCTGTAAATCGTCGCACTCATACTCCTTAAATAAATTATATCGCTCGCCAATAATCACAGAGAGATCGTCCATCATTTGTTCTGCTTCGCCCGGATCAGAAATAGTCCTATCTACAAGGAGAGGGTTTTTCCCTAGCCTTGCTGTGCCGTTGCCATGTTTAAGGTCACAGAGCCATAGTCGGCATTCATCACGGTTATAGCGGATATGGAGGGTAGCAAGGATAAGCCTGCCAAGGATGCTCTTGCCGCCTCCTGTAGCCCCTCCGATCATAAGATGAGGGCTGTTGCTAGAGGCTAAATTAAGTTGTTCCAAGCCCCTTCTTGACCACCCTAGAGGTATCCATAGACCTTTGCTTAACTCCTTGCCATCTGGAGTAATACTGGCCTCGTTGGAGTAGTTGATAATGTCTAACAGTTTGCCGGATAAGATAGTGAGTGAGAAGTGCGCTTTGGGATCGTTCTCAAGTCGCTTGAATAGGACTTCTGACTTGAGATCGAACTCGATGTCGTAGAGGGATTTCATGACTTTCTGCGGATTTAGACCGGTGGGTATCTTGTATCTAAGTACTCGATTATGACCCTTCATTGTCTTTTCCACTAGCGTAGGGTATTTCTTCTCTGTGTAATCCTTGCCTCGCTCTTTGGTTTCGGTGCATATGTCATTGCGTTTCCAGTTCAGCATTATCTTGTTCGCATAGGAGTTGTTGGGACTGCCGATATGACGTAGGGCAAAGCGTCCAAGTTTGACCAGAGTAGAGGATGTCAAGCCGATCAGGTCGGGCTTTACGGACGATGATTTTTCACTCATGGCGTTTCACCTGCTTCGTGATTTACCAGACCTAATGCATTCTGGTTAGTATTGCGGCGAGGGGGAGCCTTGGGATCCGAGAGAGGTGCCGGGGAATCCTCGTTGATCTCCCGGAAAATATCCACGCTGAGAAATGATACTAGAATTTCCTCATCGTACTTTGCGGTAATGGCGTAGTCCTTGATAGCCTTGCGAACGATTTTTTGGATTTTAGTTATGTCCATTATTTCAACCTCACTTCCTATAAACTTTCCTCCATCCATTCGAGTAGATCACTGACGGTTAGTTCCTCCCAACCTAAGTCCAGCGCGCCATCCCCATAAGGTACTAATGATGCCGCCTTAGCTATTTCCTTGATAAGCCCTGAGAGTTTGGAGGCTTTAATGGATTTCTTCCAGAACATTAGCGTTCGCTCCTTTCAACTTTGCGTTGCCTTACCAGCTCCTGCGCTATCTGCCTTGCGTCGGTAACGGTTAGTTCGGGCTTGCTGTCGATCTTAAACCATGCTCGTAGTGCCATGCGGATTATGGTACTTAGTTCATTTTCTGGTATTGCGTCTAGCTTTGAGCAAAGATCATCTCCGTCCCAAAAAGTTCTTCTTTTCTTCACATTCTCACCTCTCAAAATTTTGTCTGACTGGCGTAGTATAGTGTAAGACGTGGTGTGACGGTGGCTTACTGGGTGTGATAAAGTATATAGACGAAAGTCTAATTTTATGACTAAAAAAATATAAAAAAATATTTGGCCTACTTGAATAAAGTAGGCCAAATATACTCAACCGAATACCCGAGAGCAACGGATATCATCGAAGCGCGAATGAGCGTAAGGCGCTTAACCTTACCGTTAACGATGTCGCTTATGTCACTCGGCCACCACCCGAGCGTTGCGGCAAGGTCTTTTTGCGACATATCACGCTTGTCTAGTATGTATTGTATTTTGTTATCCTTTAACTTATCTTCTAAATCCATCGCCTCACCACCATAGGAAAATACTTCCACAGAGGATAGGATTAATCCTGCTAACACAAAAATGTAGCAGGTATTATAATATGTAGACTTAAGTATAATTTATAATCACAAAATATTCACATTTGGCCTCCTTTATTTCACGCGATTTCGACAAACGTTATAGCGTATACTGTCAATAACTTAAATAAATATTCTGAATTATATCTAGGACTGATTGTAGGACTTTGTTCCTACGGGTAGCGAGAGAAAGGGGAAGAGAAACGATTTATTTCTTTTGCGACAAATTACCCCTTGAAAATTAAGAACACACGTTCTAGTATATAGAGACTGGTAAAACATAAATTCAGGCAGGAGATGAGGATATAGATATTGAAAAAAATATTCCGACTGAAAAAATACTTGATATTATCATGGACAAGCTGATGCCGGAAAGAATCTTTGGCGTTGCTTATCAAAAAACAAAAGAAACAACTGATTACAGTGAGTGGATAAAAGAATCCATTTCCTTGAGCGTTGACATAATAAGATTACTGGGTAAGGAAAGAAATATTTTTGATCGCTATGAAGAATTATCAACATCAAGAGTGGATGCTCTTCTGGAAAATACATATAAGCAGGGATTCAATGACGGAATAGAACTCTTGAAATCCTTATTATATGAAGGAAAGATATAAAACCGCAAACGGGAAACCTTCCCTATTTTGAAATTGTCGGAAGGTTTCCCGTTTGCTAAATTTCGATAGAATCAGGCAAAGTAATAGCGATAAAGAATTCACCCTGCTTGTTCACCTCAACCCTGGGAAGAAATGATCTAATGATGAGCTTCTTGTCACTATTAGGATAGGCGTTCCAGTTATTTAGGAATGTTTTCAAAATTGATTGTAATTCCATAGGAGGACTAATCTTAATGGCTGATTTTAATAAATCGGCCTTAATTTTTTTTATCCTACCTTCAATAGATGCTATTTCTTTGGATATTTTTTCAACGTGTTTAGTATATAGCAAAGCGGATAGGTCGCCTTTTTCATAATCGTTCTCTATTTTTACCAAAAGGATGTTTTTATCCTTGACTTGCTTATTTAATTCATCCACTTGATCTGATAAACCATTAGTATCGACGCCAAGTCTTGATTCTCTCTCGTTGACTAACTCAAGAAAAATCTGCGGATCTGATATTATCTTCCCAAGCTCATCAAGGATGGTCGAGTGAACAACGCTGGCTCCTATGTGGTGCCAACATTTAGGGATGCTTTTTCTGCCCCTACAAATATAGATGTCTCTGCTTTTATATAGCTTTCGAACACCATCTATTACCCTTTGCGGGGTAGAGCGTTCCCCGTACATCCTTTGCCCGCATTCTCGACAGTATAGCTCTACTAGATAAGGGTTATCGTTTTTTGACCCTCGTCTCTTGTGATGTCTTTCAGCGTTGATATCCTGCGCAGAGTTCCATAGGTCCAATGAGACTATCGCAGGGTGCTTAGCTATATATTCCTTGCCTTGCCACTTAGCCACTCCTATATACCTGGGATTTTTTAATATCTTATATATTGTAGATTCATGATACTTTGTTCCGCGTTTTGTCTTTAAATTTCTGGAATTAAAGTAATCCGCTATTTCTTGATAGGAGTAATTTTCAGAGCGCATCGTAAATATTTCAAGCACTAATTTTTCCTCTTCGGGGATTATCTCGACTATCCCCCTGGACTGGCGAAAACCGAGCGTGACAATATAATTGCCGGCATAACCTTGTGTTGCCCGGTAATTTCTATTATTCCATAGTCTTTCCTTAATGCTTTCGTATTCCTCCCGAGACATGAATAGCTCGAACCTTAGCTGGCGAAGATCGGAAGGGTTTAACGGATCATATATTTTATTCGGCGTGACAATCTTAATCTCGTTGTGGATTATGGTTTTGTATATTCTTCCTGCATCCTCCATGTCCCCTCTGCCAAGTCGAGAAATTTCAGTAACAATGATACAAGAGTATTGACCAGAGGGGAGATCCGTATCTAGTATATTCTGAAATTTAGGCCGACCTGCGATCGTATCACCGCTTCGTACCTCTGCGCGTTCGTCGAAGGTAATTTCCCGCGACTTACAGAGCATAACCAAACGTTCGCGATGGGTTTGCAGAACATCTTCGCCAGTATTTTTTTCATATTGCTCATCTTCTCTGCTTTTGCGCAGGTATAGTATTCCATGCATACCTATTCCTCCTTAGCCTCTTCGATTATTTCTGAAATAATCGAATTTATTATATTTATTACAAATCTTCTCTTGTCTTGCGGTAATTCATTAATTCCTTGTAGTTGTTTGATTGTTGCAGCATCGGGTGGATTAGTATCTGTGCGTCCAAGAAGGAAATCTGTAGTTGTATTTAAAATATCAGCTATTTTGACCAGAACTTCGCACGGTGGGGAAGATGTGTCTCTTTCGTAATGTGAGAAATTCGCACGATTCATGTCCAGTTTATATGCCATTTGGTCCTGTGTTAACCCTCGTTCAAGTCGAAGAACTCTAATTCTACTGCCCATACCGATAATCATAAATATTTTCCTCATTTCCATAAAAGAAAGTATAATTTACATATTGCGTTAATATGATTTACGTGATAATATTCTATCAAGGACAAAGGTGGTGATACAGAATGACAAGACATAAACGAGAAAGATTCAAACAACTAAGAAGAGCCTATGGCACACAGGATAAAGTAGGCGCTGCCGTCGGAGTTACTGGGACCATGATAAGGTATATTGAGAACGGCAACGCAACGCCTAGTGGCAAGTTAATGCTGAAGCTATCTTTCTTGTTTGATACTCCAGTTAACGAGTTGTTCCCAGACGTAGAAATGGAAGCCCAATCCGAGGCGGTGTTGGACGCATTGCGTTAATATTACTTACACGTTACATTATAAATTGTATTTACATTTACGCAATACTTGTCCACGCTTTTTCTAAGCAATTCCTTTTTATTTGATCTCGACGTTAATATTATTTACTATTTGCGAAAGTATTATACACATAAAACGAAAAGGAGAGAAATTATTTGGCATCAAAAAATAAAGTCACGTATCTTCCTCCAATTTATAGCTCTAAGAAGATTCGTGAAGGAGTTATCGCGATTATCAATTTGGTTCAAGCTCAAGAGTCGAATCAAAAAGCGGCCAACTAAATCAAGGAGAGGATTTTAATGGGTGACTTAGTTTTTCTTGAACCGAACTCTATCAAGGCTATACCATTTACAACGAGTGATGTAATCGCTGAGTATGCAAAAATTGCAAACCGTTCAGTTTATCTATTGATTGAAAAGCATCAGCAACGGCTCGAAAAGTTCGGAAGGGTATCATTTGAAATGACACCCTTTGAAACAAAAGGTGGTACGCAAATTAGAAAGGTTTATCACCTGAACGAGGAGCAAGCAACACTCTTAGTTACCTTCCTGAGAAATACCGAAACTGTAATTGATTTCAAAACCGAACTCGTTCGCCAATTCTACGAAATGCGAACCGAACTTCAAAAACGCCAAATCGGTAAAATGACACTCAAACCAACTCGCAAACCTTTGCTAGATAGGATTAAGGAAAATCCAAATCGTAGCGAGTGGGATTACAAACTTTTTATCGACCTATCCTACAAAGCGGCTCTTGGTAAAATTGCCGCAAGTATCCGTAAGGAACGTGGAGCGGATAAAAAGGCTGTCGCACTCGACTTTATGACTTCTGGCGAAATGGAACTTGTTGAGAATCAAACACATAAGATTGCTGTACTTTATGAACTTGGATTCGATTACTACCAAATTAGAGACTTATTGATTAAAAAGTCAAATATCGCCAAAAAGCGGTTAGCGAGGGGGTGAAATATGAACAAATTGCAAGTTATCAACCAAGACGGGGTTTATGTAATTGACAGCCGGGATGCCGCCGAAATGACAGACGTTAGGCATTCTGACCTACTCGCTAAGATCGCTACGTATGAAACCCACTTAACCAACGGAGAATTCCGTTCGTTAGATTTCTTCATCCCGAGTACTTACATTGATGCCAAAGGCGAAAGCCGCCCCTGCTACCTCCTAACCCGCAAAGGCTGCGACATGGTAGCCAACAAAATGACAGGCGAAAAGGGCGTACTCTTCACAGCAACTTACGTGACCAAGTTTGAGGAAATGGAGAAGACGTTAACCGCGCCAAAGCAAAAGAGAACATCTTCCCGCGTCCGGCCAGCAATCAAAGACGCATTTGACACAGCGGAATATCTCAAAGAAAAGCTAGGTATAAGTATCGGCATAGCCCAGGCCGCATGTATTCGCGCAGTAGAAACAAACAGCGGCCTAAATTTACAGGATATTGCGAAATGTCTCCCTGCTGCCGAACACGAAACCGGATACTTAAATCCTACCGAAGTTGGTAAACGTCTTGGAATTAGTGCGGTCAATGCGAATAAGGCATTACTCGCTAAAGGATTACTGGAACAACAAGTAGATGCCAAAGGCAATAAGGATTGGCGTATTACGGAAGCTGGAAAACCTTATGGCGAAGAATTCCCTTATGTGAAGAATGGGCATAGCGGCTATCAGATTAGGTGGAATGAGAGCGTTATGGAGGCGTTGACAGAGAAGGTCCCTGATGATGCCCAACTAACCGAAAACGATCTGAAACTTATCGACGATATGCGCGAACGGTTTGTGAAAGCCAATGAGTGATTGTGAAAACGTTGGCACGAAGGGAGGTGAGAACAAAAGTGATAAGCCTAATAGTTGTTATCCTCGCGGTGGCGTTCGTTTTTTATGGGATCACTAGATGACGAAAGGAGATAACCCCATGATCCTACCAAGATGCAAGACCTGCCCATGGCTCATACGCTCAGGCAGAAAGAGCCTTTGCAATCACCCTAAAGCGCCACAGTCCACGAAGAAGTGTGCAACCCGCATACCGTCGATTAATACCAGGACAAGCCCGGAATGGTGTCCGCTGAGGATTGTGTAGAAAGGAGTAGATTAATGAGGATTGAACGCGGTCCAGCATGCAAGGAGTGCCAATGTGCGGTATGCGGCAATCTACCCAAATGCCATGTCTTAGCTCCGACTACTGAGTATTATTGCGAAAAGGAATGTGGTGGGATGGTTGGCGTAGGTAATTGCCAATTCGCTAACCGCAAGAACGAGGAAAGCGAGGCGAAAACATGCTCAGAAAAACCCTAGAAGCCAAATTAGGCTCAATGACTAACGCAGAATTTCGCGAAGTCATGGCGTTAACCACTAATGACATACGAGCTAATAATGTCAACCTTGGAAAGATGACAAGCATGGCGTATGCGGTCCAAGTGGCGGAGATTACGCTCGGATTAATCAGGAGATATCAGGTAGCGTAGAAAGGAGATAGTTCATGAAAAAACCGATAACAACGCCTTGCTCAAAATGTAATGGTGGAGGATTTTTCGGTTATGGAACTGGATATAACGCGGTTTGTTATGAATGTGCCGGAACTGGCGAAACGTTAGTTGGATGGAAAGATGAACCAGTAAACGAACTCGACCAACTCAAGGCTGAAAATGCCAAGTTGATCGAATTAGCCAAGGGGCAGATTGATTTAAGCGAGGCCATCGAAGACGAGAAAGAGGTTGAACAAAATGAAAAGCAATAACACGGCAAACCAAGCCAGTCAAGCTGCAAGAAAGCAAGGGCTATCCTATTGGGATTACATGGAGAAAACCTATCATTGCGTTCGTCATTTTGTGTGGGGGTCCAAGAAAGAAACCCGCAAGCAAAAGCGCGAATCCCAAGATGTTATGAACTCTGCTATGGCTCGTAGCACAAATCCAAGAATGAGGTTTTTATCGCAAATGAAGAATCTGTTGGGTGGAAGGAGTTACTAATGGCAAGAATCGATGTCAACGAAAAGTATTGCGTCATCTCAGACCCTTACCAATGGACGGTGTATAGCAAAAGCACACACAAAAACGATCAAAAGGGTACAGAGACACGCGAGGGAGCTAAGGCCGGGGATGAAAGGTTAGTATTTGAGGGTTCAGTGAGCACGATCAATCAAGCCTATAAGTTCTTGCTCCATCGTCAGATTCGCGAAAGCAGAGCGTCGGGGTTTAGAGAACTGATGTCTGAAGTTGAGCGCATTGAAAAGGAGCTTGGTGAAAGTATAAGGATTTAAGGAGGCATCCTTTATGACCAAACAAAAGGACCAAATCTGCACTTGCGGCAAAGTGATGAATTTCCCCGATGGACAGATAAAAACTACATGCCCATGCGGGACAATTTGGGAGATGGATGAAGGCGGCGTATGGTTTTCTCAACTTGTTATCCCATTTGCTACTAAAGGGGCAAAGGTGAGAAATAAACGAAAAAGGAGAGCATCAAAATGCTAGAAAAACTACTGCGCTGGATCCTTAAGCGCAGCATCATCAGACGCGAAATCGAAGCGTACAAGCGCGAAAAACTCAGTCAGCGAGCTAAGGTTAAAAAGCAGGAGCATCATCACGACTGGCAACTGATCATGCAGGGCATGAGGGATACAGAGATGGATAAGGTTGTTGATTATGTAGATACGCGCATGATGGCGCAGAGGCAGGTTGTACCGCTTTATGTGGATAGCTGTCAGTGGGGGATTGAACGATGAAAAATGCAAAATGTCCAACTCGCTCACAAAAGATAAAGCTCAAAGCGCTTGGCATTAACCCCGAAGCGTGGCTGATCTCAATTGACTGCCCCGACCGCTTGGTGATAGTGCATCGTGTCACAGAAAAGGTCAGAACGCTGAATATGAGGGGGTTAGGGAAATGCGAGGCTTAACCAATAACCAAGTTTTATCCATTGTCAATCTCAGTGAACGTGTACCATCACTGTTCATTTATTCAAGCATCAGCGGCATAGGAATTTCGCGGACGGTTAACTTCATCTCTCAACCAAATGCCGACTACAACGAGTGTGATGTAGAAATAGACAAGATATTCCCTGACGCGGTTTACAGAAAGCCAAGTGTGCTTCTTGATGAAGATGGAACATTTAATGAGGCGTATGGCATTGATGATCCAAGTGGAGCGAGTATTACCTTTTTCTTGAAGAGGGCACCCGGACGCGAAGAAAGGCTATCCGCGCCAACGGACAGCCAAGACATAAAGGAAACGATACACCAACAGTATACGCCAACTGGACGTAGTTTAGAAGATATGTTGATAAAAGAGGGGTTAATCGTATGAATTTAACCTTCATCGATCTCTTCTGTGGAATCGGCACAATCCGAATGGGCATGGAGCAAGCTGGACATAAATGTGTTTACTCGGTTGAATGGGACAAGCACAAACGACAAATATACAAAATAATTTTTGGGAAGGAGCCAGAAGGTGCAGACATTAGAGCAACTAATGCTACAGACATTCCAAGGGCAGACATGTGGTGCTTCGGAGCACCTTGCCAAGACTTTAGTATTGCAGGAAAGCGAGCAGGGCTTGAGGGAGACAGAAGTTCTCTTGTTTCAGAAGTATTTAGACTCGTCAGGGAGACTCCAGAAGAATATCGACCCAAGTATATTCTCTATGAAAACGTTAAGGGAATGCTATCCAGCAATAAAGGATTTGACTACCTCGAAATACTCTATCAAATGGACGCACTGGGGTATGACGTGGAGTGGGAACTGCTCAACAGCAAAAACTTCGGAGTCCCACAAAATCGGGAGAGGGTGTTCACTGTCGGACATCTTAGAGGACGAGGTACTGGAAAAGTATTTCCTCTCGAATACGAAGTTAACGAATATTCTACAATCGGCAAGTCAACAAAAACCACAGTTGCTAGAACATTAACGGCAGGGGGACATAGCGGGGGAAATCACAGCGGTATGACAATGATTAATGTCATCGGGATGCTGGATATACATGGTCAAGACAATATTCGCAGAGTATATGGAATTGATGGCTTAAGTCCTTGCATAACCCCCTGTGAAGGCGGGAATAGGCAACCCAAGATACTTATTGAAGGAAGATTAAGAAGGCTAACTCCTCGTGAGTTTTGGAGGCTTCAGAGCATATCTGACTTAATCATAGATAAGGTCATGCTTGCAGGAATTAGCGACACACAAATGTATCGAGGAGCTGGTGACGCTTGCACTACCAAAGTTATCTTGGAAATTGGTAAAAAACTAACATGATTCACTTAAACGCTTTAGTTAACTAAAGCTCGAACCACCTAGAGCATATTATGTGTTATATCTCTTTCTTTAAATTGCTAGGATAAAGCATCTTTAAAGAAAAGAGGTAGTATAACGTAATGATGGATTGGTGGTTATACGGTAAGGCGGACAACACGTATGAAGACACGTTGATTTTTGAGAGTTTTCTGGATGATGAAGAATGAAGGGGAGTGAGTAAATGAAAAGACTTACAATCGAACAACTTCAAGCGGTCCAAGGGTTAGCCGAATATCCAAGCTTAATCCATAGATCTGGCCTTGAATTCCTTAACGACGGAACATCAGTGATCAGAGTAGTTTCTATGCCGAATGTGAGTTGGGACAAAGTAGATGCCATCATTAACAGCGAGTTAGACTTTGTTTTTCCCGAGCTTTGTTATCATGGACCATCTACTACTTATGTTGACCCCATGAATGGTGCTGAATGTGAGTTGTACTTTATCGATTACGAAGGAGAAACGCTTATTAGCTTAGTTATGCAAAAAGAAGAGGCTCCCTTTGCAGAGGGAACCCCGGACGAAGAAAAAATATCTCAACCCTATTATAGACCATGCGAGGGAGATTTAGAACAGGTCGGACCGTGTGAATGCGAAGGAGGACAATTATGAAAAAAGTGTATATCTGCCACCCCTTCAACGGCAAAAAGCAAAACCTCCAAGCCATCACGCACATCTGCCAAGCATTAACAAAGTTCGGCGTTATCCCAATCTCGCCAGTTCACTCTTTTTCCTATCTCAGCGACAAAGTACCAGAACAACGAGCATTAGCTCTGACCTTTTGCGAGGAGCTTGTAAGTAGCTGCGATGCAATATTTTTATGCGGGGCTTGGGAGCAGTCGGAAGGGTGCAATAGGGAGCATAATGTCGCGTTAATGGAGATGATACCGATTTATAATATCGACGGTTGGGATGGAGATAAGCCCTTGTTTAGGAGAAATCTTCCGTTGTGGTGGAAAAATAAAACTGAAAAGGATGGGAAATAGATGAATCAAACTATTATTCAATTACAATCACTGCACCTAATTAATTTCAAAGGCGTAGAGGATTTTACCCTTGAGTTAAACGGAAAAAATGCTGATGTTTACGGAAGAAATGCAACTTATAAATCCACGATTTATAACTCTAGTCAGTGGCTTTTATTTGGAAAGGATTCGGACGGAAGATCAGACTACCAAATAAAACCACAAGACAAAGACGGCAACGAAATCCATCATCTTGAATCAAGCGTCGAGGGAATCTTTCTTGTAAACGGCAAGTCTCTAAAACTAAAGCGCCAACTCTCAGAAAAATGGGTTAAAAAAAGAGGTTCGCAAGAAACCATCTTTGACGGAAATGAAACGTCCTACTGGGTAAACGACGTCCCTGTGAAAGCCAAGGATTATGTCCTAGAAATTAACCTTCTCATAAAAGAAAATATCTTCAAACTCCTAACGAATCCCCTCTTTTTCAATACGGATGGCAAGGGCTGGACTTGGCAAGAACGGCGCAAGATTCTGTTCGAAATATCAGGTAATTTATCAGACTCAGGCGTTATTGATTCATGCGTAACAGCATCCGATAAAAGCATGTTGGACCTTTTAACCGTAATCAATTCGGGCAGAACAATCGAAAATCACAAATTAGTCATAGCCGAGAAGATCAAAAACACCAAAAAGGATCTTGATGGGATACCTGCCAGAATCAGTGAACAGCAACGGTCGATATCCGTAGATGAGGTTGACTACACAGCTATAGAAACCTCGCTACAGGAGCAGAAAGCCACTTTACAGGGCATTGAATTAGAGCTAGCTACAAACGCTCAAGGGGCTAGTTTGTATCGTCAGAAACAGCAACAGGCGTATGCATTACAGAATCAGATTAATGGGCGGAAGTTAGAACTTGAAGTAAAAGCTGGGGCTGAATCCAAAAAGTTGGTTGACGAAAAAGCAAATCTTGAAGGTGAAAAGTATTCCATTTCCAAGGAAGTATCGAGGTTAGGCTCTAATTCCCTTGTAAGAATTGCGGAACTTGATGCAATTGCTGGAAAAATTATCGAACTTCGCAAAGAGTGGAGCGAAGAAAATTCGAGGCAATTTGTAGCTCCAGAAGGCTTTAATTGTCCAACTTGCGAACAACCTTTGCCCGAAGGAAAAACTCAAGAAAAGATAGATAAGCTGAAAGAGAATTTCGACAAGGACAAAGTTCAGGCATTGGCATCTATTCGCGCCAAGGGCAAAGATAAGGCGGCTAGGGCCGAAGTTCTTAACGAGGAAAAGGAAATAGATTCTGCGAGTCTCAGCACGTTGGAAGAATCTTTGAAAAGAATCAATATTCGCCTTTCCGAATTAGAAACCGCAATAACAGAGCAGCAACAACCGACAGTCGTTAATTATGATGCAGACAGCACTTATTCTGTATTTAAAGCCACTCTAGACAGGATTAACGTCGAACTGGACAAGCCCGTCGAAGATACAACAACCGAAATCCTAGCCAGAAAGCAAGAAATTGCAGACACAATTGAAGCCCTGAACAAAACCTTGAATCAGAAGGAAGTAGTCGAAAAGGCCCATATTCGCATTAATGAGCTAAAGGCAGAGGAAAGCAAACTTGCACAAGAACTCAGCGAATACGAACGACACGATTTCCTGATTAAACAGTTCACAAGTGCGAAAGTGAAAATGCTGGAAGATAGGATTAATAGCAAGTTCGAAACAGTCAAGTTCAAGTTGTTTGACACCCTGAACGATGGGACGGAGAAAGAAGTTTGTCGGACACTGGTAGATACGAACGGAGTGCTCGTTGAATTCGATGGTGCTAATAACGGTGGAAAAATTAATACCGGATTAGAAATTATCAATTTGCTGTCAGAGTTTTATGGAGTTAGTTGCCCTATTTTTGTCGATAACGCGGAAAGCTTGAGCAGTTTTGTGGGGGTAAATTCGCAGGTTATTAAGTTGATCGTCAGTGTGGAAGATCCTATTTTGAGAGTGGAGGTACAAGAATAATGGCAAATGAAGTAGCGGTAAAAGAGCAACCAATGTCGGAACGATTTATGAACAAGGTATTAGCTGAATTTAAAGGTAGCGTTGGCGATATTGCACTAACTAACTTTCAGAAGCGTTTAGCGCAAAACTACTTTATTGTTGCCGATTCCATGCTCAAGAAGGCAGAGGAAAAGCGCCTCAAGAAGACCGGAGATTACCAGGAACAACTATCCTACACCTGGGGGAATATCAATATGGAGGAACTTGCTCAGAGCGTTGTGGCGGCAGCTAGGATTGGCTGGGACCCGACACAAGAGAACCACGTTAGCCTAATCCCCTTCAAGCAAGGGGCACTCAATAAATATGGCATTACCTTCATGCCGGGATACAGAGGTAGGCAGCTCAAGGCAGTTAAATATGGCTTAGATGTGCCAGATGACGTTGTGGTCGAACTTGTTTATTCGACGGATAAATTCAAATCGCATAAAAAATCCCACGCCAATAAAGTTGAACATTATGAGTTTGAGATCACCAACGACTTTGAGCGTGGTGATATTGTAGGAGGTTTCTATTATCATATCTATTTTGATCATCCTGAGAAAAACAAACTTGTTGTTATGCCGCGTAAGGATATCGAGAAGAGGAAACCGGATAAAGCTTCTGCCGAGTTTTGGGGCGGAGAAAAGACAATCTGGAAAAATGGTAAGCCGGCCGGTAAAGAGCAAGTCGAGGGATGGTTCGATAAAATGTGCTTCAAAACTGTTTTTATTGCCGCCTACAAAGACATTACCATTGACAGTCAAAAGATTGATGATGATTACATGCGACTAAATCAGCTCGAACACGAATTTAAAGAAGCCGAGGTCGAGCAGGTCATTGCCGAAAACGCTAATAAGGGAGATGTTGTGGATATCCAAGGCGAGGAAGTTTCAAGCGACCGAGAAGCAGTTACGGAACCAGAAGGGATTACTGATGCTGAAATAGTTGAGATGGATAAAAAGGCCGAGGAAGCGAATAATCAAACCACTGGCCCAGGGTTTTAGGCTATGAACTTAAAGGTTATAAATTCAGGGAGTAAGTAAATTAGGGAGGTGTGAAAATTGGAACTATGGAAAGATATTGAGGGATTTGAGGGTGTATATCAAATATCAACCAAGGGTAGGTTGAAAAGCTTCAAGAAATTAAGGGAAGGGTTTATCTTGTCTAATAAAAACAGTAAAAAGGATTATCTTTCCGTAGTCCTTACTCATAAAGGACGTGTAAGGTATGCGAGAATTCACAAACTTGTTGCTGAAGCTTTTATAGCCAACGTCAATAATAAGCCTCAGATAAATCACAAGGATGGCAATAAGCAAAACAACAAGGTTGAAAACCTAGAGTGGGTATCTGGGAGCGAAAATGTTATCCATGCAATATCTATTCATCCAAACATGCTAAAAGGAATGAATAAATACAACAAATTCATAAGACCTAATGCCATTCAACAATACAACCTAAATGGCGAGCTACTAGCCGAATATCCCAACGCTCAAGAGGCCTTTAGGTTAACTGGAGTATGCGGAAGGAACATTCTTCAAGTTGCAAGCGAGACAGAATACAAACCAGGATTAACTAGGAAACAAGCTGGAGGATTCATTTGGAGATTTAAAGAGAGAAAGGGGAAAGTACAATGCACCTCAAGGTTATCAGTTCGTCATCAAGGGCAAATGGCTATGTTTTAGAAAGCGACACCGGTTCTCTTTTAATTGAATGTGGAGTTTCTTTTAAAAAAATACAACAATCCCTAGATTTTAATCTATCTCGTATCCGTGGGTGCCTAATAACCCACGAACATCTTTGACCATTCACGAAGCGCAAAGGACGTTATTAAGGCGGGTGTAGATATTTATACCTCTTCCGGAACAGCCAAGCAAATAGGCATATCTCAGAGCCACAGAACACAAATGGTTGACGCTGGCGTACAGTTTCAAGTTGGAGATTTCATCGTTTTACCGTTCGACACTCAACATGATTGCGATCAGCCTTTCGGCTACCTAATTCAATACAAACCAACCAGCGAAAAACTTATTTTTTGTACGGATACCTACTATATTCGCAATCGTTTTAATTCACTAAATTATATCCTTGTAGAATCAAACTACTGCAAAGATACCCTTGACGCAAACATTGAAGCTGGCTACATCCCCCAAAGCATGAAAAACCGACTACTCGAAAGCCATTTTTCACTTGAGCATGTCAAAGAGTTTTTGCGAGCTAATGATTTGTCGCAAGTGAAGAAGATAGTGCTACTTCATTTATCAGACAGCAATTCCAACGCAGAAAGAATGGTTAGAGAAATCGAAGAGTTGACAGGAAAAATTGTTGTAATCGCGGAGGCTGGAAGAAATATTCCACTAGAACTTTATCCTTTTTAAGTAACCAAACACAACGGCAACTCACACTTGCCTCATTCGAGGAGGGAGTAAAATAGCCACATTTATAAGGAGCTCACCTATTTTAAGGACCAGAAAGACCCGACGATGTTTCGCGTGCAATGAGATGATTGAAAAAGGAAGCAAGTCTGTCGAGTGGGTATCAACAGATGGCAGAACAGTATCTAGCGTACATCTCCATCCTGAGTGCTGGGAAGTAACCGAAGAATACTGCTTTGGTTGCAAAAACTGTGACGATGGCGATGGTTTTTGCGAAGGATACCTCTATGAATCTATAAATGGAGGTTCGGAATGTGAAGGTGTAAAAACGTGGCTAGAATCAGGCAAGGTCATAGTGATTGAGTAATTAAATATAGGGGCGGTTGAAAGGCCGCCCCATTAATCAAAGCAGGTAAATATGTCTTACTCCTTCTATATCAATCCTGACAAGTATGCTATGGCGGCACAAAATGGCATCAACGAAAGAGTAGTCACAGCAAGAGTGCGTGACCTAGCGTGGAGTATTGAGCGAGCTATAACAACCCCTGTCAACTACCACAAATGGGGTGAATGGCTAATCATAGCAGAACGAAACGGCATAAGCAGGTCATTGTTTTATTCTCGCGTAACGAGAGGGGGCATGTCACCTAAAGAAGCGTCAGAGATACCTTCTATTGAGCGAGATACGATCATTAAGATCATGGCTGAAAAGAAGCGCAAATATCCCAAGGAATATGAGGACATAGCTGTGAGAAACGGAATATCAAAGGGTACTTTTGTTACCAGAATGGGCAGGGGATGGAGCGCCGAAATAGCAGCCACTACTCCAATTGATACTAGATTTTCCAAGAGATGCGCCTTATGACCACGAGCTACATCCAACTCGCACAATCCAATAACATCTCAAGGAAATGCTTCAACGCCAGAATAAAATCCGGCATGCCAGAACTCGAAGCAGCGACAAAACCTGTCATGACCAAGCAGGAAATTGGCAAAAATAATAAGTCAGTATGGCAGAAGAGTATGGGTGGATTGTTTAGGAAAAACGTGAATGATTACATTTAGAGATAATAATAGAGAGAAATGAGTGTGATTAAATGCTTAAAACTGGAGAATTATATACACTTGCCTTAAATAATCCAGAAGCAATAACTCCTTATAAAAGGATGAAGAACGGGGAAATATATTTCTTTAATTCATTCAAGAGGCTCCAGAGACAAGGATCAACCGACGAGCCTACACAGCTGCTATTTGATGAGGATTGGGAGCCGGTGCCTCAAGAAGTCACTTGGCAAGAAGCTCTTTCGGCATGGATCGAAGGTAAAACTGTCATAGTTACATTGAGCGGTAATGATAAAAGTACTTATCGTGGTAGGGATACCGACAATCAGTGCTTGCAGGATAATGAGCGAACATGGACGGTAACTAGACAAAAATTAAAGTACGGTAAATGGTTCATAGAATAATGCCAAAGCTGGGCATTTGAATAAAAACAAAAAGGAGCAGAAGGATTATTTTATCTATAAGTTGGATGGGTTATTGATGCTGGGTGGACAGGCTGAGTAAAGGGAGGGGTAAAAGTTTGCTTGATTCAATTATTTTAGGTGACTGCCTGGAAGTTATGAAGGGAATACCCGCAAATAGTATAGATTCTGGCGTAACGGATGCGCCTTATGAATTGGGATTCATGGGGAAGTCTTGGGACAATACCGGAATTGCCTACAACGTTGCAATGTGGAAAGAATTTTTACGTGTACTAAAGCCTGGGGGATATCTACTATCCTTCGGTGGGAGCAGAACATACCACCGAATGGCTTGTGCTATTGAAGACGCTGGATTCGAGATCAGGGATCAGATCATGTGGATTTATGGCAGTGGATTCCCTAAGTCTTACAACATTGCCAAGGGTATTGAAGGTAAACTGCTTTACGGGTCAGCTAATACAAAGGATTACTGCAAGCTGGAAAAGACTAATTTTCAGCAGCAAGGGATGGGTTTCAATAACATCCATTTAGAGCAGGGAGATAGGCCAGCATCGTATGAGTTGGGTGGAACATTCGATCTAGATGCTCAAACTGATGAAGCAAAGCAATGGGACGGTTGGGGTACGGCTCTAAAACCTGCGCATGAACCTATTGTAGTTGCCAGAAAACCATTAAGCGAAAAGACAGTGGCGGCTAATGTTCTTAAATGGGGAACAGGTGGGATCAATATCAACGATAGCCGAATAGGGACCAATGACGATAGAGGTAGACCACCACGTACACCAAATACAGTATATGGAAACGGAAAGGGAACCAACTTAACAGAAAGCCAAAGTAATCCATTGGGAAGATTTCCCGCAAACATAATTTTTGATGAAGTAGCAGCTGCAGTTCTGGATGAGCAAACAGGCATACTGAAAAGTGGAACTGGAGCTAAAAAGGGAGTATCAAGTAAAGGTTATCAGGCTAATGCTTACGCAAGAGAAAGTCGTCCAGAGGGAACGGAAATGATTAGTTATGGCGATTCGGGAGGGGCAAGTAGATTCTTTTATTGTGCTAAGGCCTCCAAGAGGGAACGGGGCGAAGGTAATAATCACCCTACCGTAAAGCCCCTTGATCTCATGAAGTACTTAATTAAACTTGTCACACCTCAAGGCGGTACGGTGCTAGACCCCTTTATTGGATCAGGCACAACCGCATTGGCCGCAAAGGGTGTAGGTTGCCATTTTATCGGAATTGACAAAGAAAAAGCTTATGCGGGTATTGCAAGGGCTAGAATAGGGGTCGAGTAAGAAAAGTCAGATGTATTGGGAGTAAAAAAATAGCCAGGGAATCACTCCTGGCTTTCTCTCTTCACCTCAACTCCATATTTTTTCAATAAATCCTCTAACGCCTCATCAATCAACTTACTGGCTGGAATTCGTGTATCTTTTGATAATTTGCGTAATCCGGCCAGTAAATCTTTATCATAAGCAGCGCCAAAACGTTCTCTATTTCTTAATTCGCCAGTCATAATATCTCCTCCCAACTTTGTATTATACAGTCTACACAAAGTTATTTCAATTTATACCTATTGATTGTTACTTGTACAAGTATATGTTATAATGTATAAGTAGGATGATTAAGGAAACGGAGGTAAGTAAGTGTTAAAAATTAAAACCGACCGAGCTAAATTAGCGGAGTTAAGGATAAGAAAAGGCGTGTCAATTGCAGATTTAGCCAAGAAGGTTGGAGTGTCCAAGGAAAGTATTTATGCAATCGAAAAGGGCAGATTCAACCCTAGTCCTGCTACAGCCAAGAAGATAGCTGAGGAGCTTGATATTCCATATGATGATATTTTTTCTTTAGTGGAAGGTGAATGACTTGGCAAGACCGCAAAAAGAGGGATTGGATTATTTTCCCCTCGATATTGACATGGACCAAGACGACAAAGTTTTGCTTATTGAAGCAAAGCATAAGATCACTGGATTTGCGGTTTTAATCAAACTTCTTATGAAAATATATAAGGAAGGATATTTCTATAAATGGACAGAGCGCGAACAATTACTACTCTCCAGTAAGGTTAATGTAGACATTAATATTATCACCGAGATAGTTTCTGATTGCATTAAGTGGGAATTTTTCAATTCATCCTTGTATCTAAAATACGAAATACTTACTAGCGGAGGAATCCAAAAAAGATACTTCAAATCTGTAGAAAGACGCAAAGAGATAACGCTCATATCTGAATATCTACTTATTTCTCCACCTAAGCAAACTGATAATTTTACTGTAAATATGGTTTATGTTGACGGTAACAACCTACCATCTGTAGTTAATGTAGACATTAATCCTCTTGAAGATGGATTATTTCCTACAGAAATCCCTAAAGAAGAGAATAGTAAAGGAAAGGAAGTAAAAGAAAGAAAAGAAAATGATCTCATTCTTCTGCCTGATGAAATAGACCTAATTCGCACACTTGAAAAAGTTAAGGATTATCCGATTGACAGGGCGAAGGAATTGAAAATGTACCGAGAGCTTCAAGAACGATACCCAACCATAGATATCTTGGGAGCGATTAAGGACTGGTCTTTCGACAAACTAGATAAGCCGCTTGATGTAAAAAGTAAACCAAGATCACAGATTAATACGTGGCTGGGAAATTGTGTTAAATGGGGCAAGAACTTAAAAGCCAAGGGAGGTAACAAAACTGGAAGCAATTCAATCGATCAAGGAGATTCTAAACCTTGGGAAACGGACCCCATACTCTCCGAAATCCTCAGAGGAAGAAGTTAGGAACAGACTTAACCTTTTCAACACTGGAACATCTGGATACAGTTTAAAACCTGTCGAAAAGAAATATAACTGCTCTGATTGTGAAGATCGGGAGATAGTTGCCACTGATGAAAAAGACTTATACGGACTAACGCTTTACAAGGAGTGTGTTTGTAAGATTAAGAAGAACGCGGCCAGAAAACTAAAATCATCCGGGCTAACATCTCAACAGCTCAGATACAGCCTTGCTAATTATAAAGTCAACGACGGAAACCGAAACATGCACAAGGGTGTAATTAATTACTTAAAGCTATGGCCTGAATTAATCAAAAGTGAATCGGACGCCAAAGGGTTTTTATTGCTCGGAAATCCAGGAGTAGGGAAAACGATGTTAGCCAGCATTATCGCCAAGGACATGCTTGATAAAGGGGTGCAGGTTGTGTTTGTATCGTCTGCCGACTTACTTGCAGAGTTAAGGGATGCTCAGTTCAGGAAAAACGAAAGTGGCATGGAGGCAAAGATTGAAACTTTAGCCAAGGCTCAAGCTCTGATCTTGGACGATGTCGGCAAGGAAAAACCCACAGAATGGGTGCAAGCGATGTATTACCGGCTGATTGATCTAAGGTATCGCGCCAATCTATTGACGGGGTTTACGACGAACTACTACCCCAAACCACTTGAAGAAAGATTAGGAGATTACGGCGAGGCTACAGTATCTAGGATTTTAGGCATGACGGTAGATCATTTATTATTTGCCAAAGATTTTGACCACAGGACAAAAAAAGATTAGGAGGGGCAAGCCATGCTCGGTAAAACAGCCCGACAATTCAAAAAGCCACGAAAAACATATAGAGATTACCTAACGCCCGACGAAGCTAAGAAGGCTAGGGAATTCCTTGATTCCGTGTTAGTGGGTTCAGTTCTTGCAAAAAGTGCAGGTACGCAAATGGATATCGGGAAGTGTATAAAAGCCTATAGGGACTAATAGAGGAGGAAGAATATGATCAATCCGATTTATAAGCCGAGCGGAAAAGCTCTTGAATATGCACCCTTAGCTCTTAATATCTACGAGGGATGTTCACATTTATGTACTTATTGCTTTGCCAAAAAGATGCACGACAGATGGAAACCAAACGAAGATTTCGCTGACGTTAAACCGCGCGAAGGAATAGTTGAAGCGACCAAAAAGCAATTATCAAGCGGTAAGTTCAAAGGCAAGAATATCCTTCTATGCTTTTCAACAGATCCTTATTGCGATATTGACACAACTCCAACCAAAGAAATTATCGAAGCCATCAAAAACGCAGGAGCAAACTTCACCGTTCTAACAAAAGGCGGCATGAGGGCGAGTAGAGATTTTAGCTTGTACGAAAAGGGTGATTCGTTCGGGACAACCTTGACTGTCCGCAAATGCTCTGAACGGTGGGAAAAAGGCGCAGCACCCGTAGATGATCGAATAGCTGCCATCATAACGGCAAGAACGCTTGGAATAAAAACATGGGTAAGTCTTGAGCCTATCATCATTCCTGCCGATGCACTTGACTTTATCCATATTCTCCATAAACACGTTGACCTTTGGAAAGTTGGTCGCTGGAATTACGATTCAAGAGCGAATCAGATTGACTGGAAACAGACTGGCGAGAATGTCGAAATGGTACTTAAGATGCACGGGTGCAATTATTACATCAAGGATGATTTGAGAAAAGCTATGGAGGGTAACATTTGAACTACTTCGACGAAGCACGAAAACTATTACCCTGCTCGAACTGCCTCAAGCGTCGCTACGCATGCGTAATCGTCCTGCATGGTCAGATTATATCAAAGGGATGGAATACAAGCCCTACAACATGCGTTACGTGCTCCAGATTGGATATAGAGCATAACGTAGGAGATTACGCCGAATGTTCTAGTGTGCATGCAGAGCAAATGGCACTCATTAATGCGAGGGAAAGCCTTGAAGGTGCAGAGTTGTATCTAGTATGCGCTGATGAGGTTGATCCTATACCTTGCCCTACATGTGCGAAGTTGATGGATTTTTATGGAGTAAAACTTGTTAGGGAGGTACAAAATGAAAATGGCACAATCAATAAGCCCTATGGAAGCTGAAGCTATCGAGCAACTATGGCTAAACGGACTTACAGACAGGCAAATAGCGGAGGAATTACGATGCAACACCAAAAGGATCTGCAATTTTAGAGCCAAACATGACATGGGCTCGAACGTGGGTATCTTCGATTGGGACGAATTAGGATACTCAGACAATGGAAAACGCAACTATAACAAGAATGAGGAGGCTGAACATGTCAAAAATATCTGAAAATGCAAACAAATTGCGAGCAGAAATAACAACAATAGAACAGTTTAACGCGATTGGGCTAACCATCGACGTAGCGCGAAAGTATGACGTTAGCACAAGTGTAGCTTATTTGCTTAAAAAAGGGTTGGAGGCTAACGCGAAGATCAAGATAAGAAAGGTGGTCATCGAGCAAGTTAAAGAGAGTGCGGAGGAAGTGGCTGAGGTTGCCGTAGAAGAGCGAGAAGATGTGTCTGAGGCGTTGGAGAGTGAGGGGGTGGATGATTGTGCGGAAGTTGGTAAAGTCGAACCTAAAACATCACAAAGCGAAGTTTCAGAATGTTACGGGACATATGAAGCAGAATGTTTCGACGAAAAAGTTGAGGATGAATCATATTTGTATCATGATGTTGGCGACCTAGCCGAACCAGAACCAACATGGACCGCGCGAGAAGTCGAGGAAACGGAAGAAGTCATGGACAGAATCATGGCAAATATTGACGAGAACTTTGGCCTTGAAGAAAAAATAAAGCAAGCATGGGTTGTCGTGGGAGATAACATAAGGTCGCTTCGAGAGCTGAGGGAGATTGAATTTGAGGAGATGTTATTGCGAGTAATCCGCGCATGATGGGAGTGAGCATAATCCTATGAGAGGGCCATAGAGTGGTGCTAGGGCTTGGATAAATTAAAATAGGTACAAAACTATAAGGCGAGATGGATAGAGGGCCTAGAAAGGAGCAAAAAATGATTAAAGAAAAGCCGATAATTTTTTCTAGTGAGTCCATTAATGCGATTCTGGAAGGGAGGAAAACTCAAACAAGGCGAGTAGTTAAATATCAACCGCCTGAAAATTATCATATTATTGGCAGAATCACGAGTTCGACAAATTCCAAAAACGAGGGGTGCGTGTGCTGGGAGTCGGATAATGGGCGGGTAAGTCATTATTGCAAAATACCCCGTGATGTCGGAGATATCCTTTGGGTTCGAGAAACGTGGTCACAGCTTGATATGGACTATCGGGTAGTAACTGGAAAACTTGATATCGACGATTTTGAAGGTTGCCCAATAGTATACAGGGCAGATGATAACCCTGAGCATTTTAACTACTGGCGGCCATCGATCTATATGCCACGCAAAGCCGCTAGGTTATTCCTGAAGGTGACAAATATTAGAGCCGAGAGGTTGCAGATCATAACTGAGGAAGACGCAAGAAGCGAAGGTTGTATTGATTTTCACGACAAAATAGGTGATGGAAAATTTGACGATGTTGCCGAATTTGATCTCACGGCCAGGGATGCATTTAGTGAACTTTGGGATAATTTAAACAAAAAACGAGGCTACGGATGGGGCTTAAATCCGTGGGTGTATGTACTGGAATTCGAGAAAATAAGCGAACCAATAGGACAATAGAAAATAATGAGGATGTGTGTTTAAAATGAATCCAAGAATAATCAACGAATTCGAAGGTGGACCGACTCACATTTACTTAGGCAAGCATCCACTAAGGCACGATGAGGATAACAAGGCTATGCTTTTTTGGTCAATTAATCTTAATCCAGCGATAAAGCAAATGCTTGGTGAGCAAAAATGCACAGCAACGCCGGAATCCATATTGTGGGACAAGATGCCGATGGTTACTGCCTGTGAAGAGTGCGATGAATGTGAGTGTGATAGCAATATAAGTCCTTGTTCGAAACAGCCAAAAGAGGTGGGTGACAAAGGCATGGGGCTAAAGGTAACCGAGGTTCTTGAGGGTTGGTTTATCGACTTGGGTATGTGTACTCAATGGAAGGTGTGCGAATGTTGCAAGGGAAAAGGATACTTGATCTAAAAGGATGAGGATGTGCCAAAAATGAAATATCCAAATTGGGATGAGCTAGAAGAATATCAAAAGATTAAAGTTGTGCAAAACGAGTTAGACCTAGTAACTCACAACGGAACAACCAAGGATGATCTGTTAAATATCATTGTGTGGTTATGGGCTAAGTTCGAGATTGAGCAGAAAGAGGTAAGTGAGCATGAATAAGATTATTTTGTCAGGGAATTTAACGAGGGATTGTGAGTTACGCTATGGAACTTCGGGCGTTGCTATTTCCAACTTCACACTAGCGGTCGGGCGAAGGTTTAAGAATTCCGCAGGCGAGAAAGAGACAGATTTTATTAACGTGAAATGTTTTAAACAGCTTGCAGAGCTATGTGCAAACGCATTAGCAAAAGGAAATAAGGCCCTTGTCACAGGGTCGCTACAGATTAGTGATTACACGGATAAGGATGGCAATAAAAAAAAGGTCATACGACGTGATTGCCGACGAAGTGGAATTCCTTAGCCCGAAGAATAGCAACTTATCGGAATCCTCGAATAGCTCAAGTGAGGCTAAAGGCTCATTTGGTCACGGAGTTTCCTTAGATGATGACATTCCTTTTTGATAATCATTCTAATTAAATACCAGAAAGGAAGGGAAACCCTTACTTATCAGGCTTCCCATATTTCTTAAGAACTAATTCTATTGCTTCATCCAGTAACTTTGATTGGGCAATTTTCGTCTTCTCTGATAACTTTTTGAGCTTTTCCACTAGCTCATTATCCAAGGAAGTTGTATATCTTTGCCTGTTTTTTAAATCTCCCATTTCCTCACCTCGAATTATATTATATACCATGCTTAACCTTAGTGCAACTTAGGTAAGCTTATGGTATAATATAGATAAGAAAAGGAGGTGAGAATATGAAAAACAGATTCGAATTTAGAGGGGATAAAGTGGCAATATTTTTAGATAGAGAAGATGGATCTGTGATGGAAACTTTAATTGATAGGGAGGATTTAGAGATAGCCCAAAAAGGTGGTGCAAAGTGGCATGCTCTTTGGTCTGAAGGGACAAGTTCGTTTTATGCCATAAGTAATGTGTCGATTAGCGAAGGATTGAAACCAAAACGCCTACATCGATTAATAACCAATTGCCCCGATGATTTAGTGGTAGATCACGTTGACCATGACACATTAAATAATACAAAAGGGAATCTTAGAAATGTAACTCATTCAGTAAACATGCAAAATAGAAAAGCAGAATGCAAAACTAATTCAGGATTTAGGGGCGTTAGTTGGCGCAAATCATCCAAAAAATGGCGAGCCTACTTAATGATTAATCGAAAACAGATAGGGCTAGGAGTATATAAAGAACTTGAACAAGCGGTTAAGGTCGTACAAGAAGCCGGGGCAAAATTAATGTCAAATTATATCAATTAACAAAAGGAGTGATTCGGTTGAAAATCTACGAATGCGATGGATGCCACAAAGAAATAGAAGTCTACGACGAATACGAACCAGAATTTTGCTGTAAAGGTGAACAATGCGGATGCAGGGGGATGCCAATAAACCCTGTCTTCTGCGATGAATGCGAGGTAAGGGTTTATGGTAGAAACCCATTACTAGAGGAATTACCTAAGCTACCCTTCTAAAATTCGACAAACAGAAAGGATTGATCACTATAGCTAAATCGAAGCTGCGCGTAAGAAGTCCGTGTAAGTGCCTACAATGCCCCGAATCTGCACCTCGCGAAGATGGAGCTGGCTTAGTTTGTGAAACGCTGAAAGAAGCGTGCAATGGATCATGTGGCGAGTGTATGAGCTGGGTATGTGAGAAGATTTTGAATAAGAAGAAAAAGGCGAAGAGGGGGAATGTTGAGTGAGTAGAGATGAGATTTTAACCTTAAAACCCGGCACGAAACTAAATCTATTAATAGCAACAAAAGTCTTAAGTTGGACAATTTGGGAAGAAAAAAGAGGTGATTACCTTTATGTCATTTTCCAAAAACCCAACGATAGGGAACCGTGGAGAGCCTTTAGGAATCCGGAAATCATGAAGGAAAGATACAGGCAAATAGAGGCTAGCGAAATTGATGAAATGAAACATATCGTCCATGGCTTAAAAGATTGGTCAAGAAGTATTGAGGATGCCATGAAACTATTTGACCGTTTCTATCCAACTAATCTCCAACATTATTCAGGTATCGGCGACGAAACTGTATATAAAGCCACTATTGAATATGATTGGGTGGTAGCCGATACGGCGTCAGGAGCCATTTGCAAGGCTGTCTTATTGTACATGGAAAGAGGTGATTCCTAGTGTGGTGGCAAGGGTTTTGGACAGGCGCAATATCCACAATTGCCATTATTATTTACATTGTGACAATAGCGATGGTGAAAACGGCGGATAAGACGGATCGGAGGATGGGAATTAAGTAGTGAGTAATACGCTATACGCTAATAGGGGTAAGGGGCTAGAGCAACTTATCGAACATGCCAACGAGCAATACCAAGCCAAAGGTGATGCTCTTATCCAAAAAGTTTGGGTTCCTTGGAAAGTTATTTGGTCAAAAGGAAAAGTTACGTCAGCTTATCCAAGCGAAAAATCAACAATAGATTACATTGGAGTAGTAAAAGGACGAGCACCTGTCGCCTTTGATGCCAAACAATGCCACGATCAAAAACGATTCCCTTTATCCAACATCGAACCACATCAAATTGAATTTCTAAAGAATTGGCAGGCTCAAGGCGGAACATCCTTCCTACTCATCGAAATGACAACCAAGTATAAAATCTACAGGCTGGAACTAGATGAGCTCATGCGGTTTTGGAATGATGCACTCTCAGGAGGAAGGAAGAGTATACCAATTAGCGAGTTTGATGGATTTAATGTTGTTTGTCAGTGTGGTGGTGTAGTTTTAGACTATCTTGAATTATATGGAGATTTTTAATAAGTAAAGTTTAACTAAATAGCAATAATTAAATAAAAATTGGAGGTACAAAATGAAAGAATGCGGTGAAATGAGACAAGAACGAGAAATGACATGCGAGAATTGTGCCAAGCACGAAACATTAGCATGTAGTATGGCCTGTACGGTCTATGATTTAACAGGGTGGAAACAAAAGTGGGATTGCAACAACTGCAAAAAATACCCTGATTGCGATGGGAAAACTTGTCTGGATGGGGAGTGGTTTGAGGCGAAAGGCAGAGAAGATGATGCCATAGAATTTATATCCTTCGACCGACTCAATGGACTCCTACCAACTATCGAATCATGCACCTACAAGTTGATTGAGGAGCTAGGGGAATTACTTCAAGTAATCGGTAAAAATAATCAAATGAGCGGAGAGAAACCGAGACTTAAGACGGGCGAAGGAAATCCTTTAAGATTAATCGAAGAGGCATTCGACGTTGCGCAGAGTGCGGTCACGATGATCTATACTATTGCGGATAAGTGGGGGATATCGGTCGAAGATCAACGGATATTGCACGAAAAGAAATTGATTTCGAAAGGATATTTTGTGGAAGTATGAATAAAATCCTAGCCATCAACGGCAAATACTACGCAGGAGATATTCCGGCCAGCGGTAAGCGATCAGAAGCAACGCCTATCAAAAGTCGAAACGACCTCAACGCTATCCTTTGCGACATATTTAGTCGAGTTGTCAATGGCGAGATGGAGCTGAAGAGGCTTGAGATATTCGATGCTAAGGGGGAACAAAATGATCAATAAAACGTGCAAAACCTGTAAGTATGATAATGCCCAGATAGTATGTAATCAATGCATCCCAAGGCTTAAATGTTGGATGCCAATCGAAGTTCCGAAGGAAAACAAATTCTCCGAAATCCTTAATCCAATAGCTGATCTGATCGAACGTAAAAACACTGACTACGGAAATTCCTATGATCAACTTCGTGACAAATATGGCCCGGTAGGATTCTATATCCGCATATCGGACAAGCTGAACCGCATCGAACAATTGGATAATAATCCTGCACAAGTAAAGGACGAGGCGATAGAAGACACCATACGCGACATAATTGGTTACGCCACGCTTGAGTTGAACTATCGAAAGGAGAAAGCGTATGACAAAACAACAGAAAAGATGTAAGCACGAGTGGAGCTATTACCAAAAGTCAAAGCGTTGCATTGTTTGCGGACTAATGAGAGTAATCAACGATGACTAATGAGACGATGCTCAGGATGCTAAGAATATTATGGTTGTATTATCTTAAAATGCCGGATGTGAATAACCAGGCGAAGGCAGAGGACAACGATGATAAATGATTTTAAGTTGATCTTATTCGCAACGCTGGTTGCAGCTAGTATTACGGCATGGATAACATCGAATGTAGCGGATGCAATATGGTTGGGGGTTATGGCTGAGTTGATTAAGCCAAGGGAGCTGGGATAATGACAACAATTAACTACTGGACAGCTTGGATAATAGTCACGATATCACTACTCATTATGGCCATGATTATCGTTGCGCTGGGGATAAAAGCTTATTTATGGATGTTCGGTAAGGTTTTGGATTTACTGTATATCAAGAAGGAGTTCATCCAGTATGTTCGGGATAAGAAGCGCGGCAAATTGAAGCCGAAACAAAAGATGGAATAGGAGTAAAAGTATGAACGACACGCTCAATAAAACAATCGAAGAGCTCGGATTAACCGCAAGAACTTTGCGTTGCCTGAGAAATGCAGGAATCAATACCCTTGAGGATTTGACTAAGATGTCGTATCTCGGATTGCCAGAGATAAGGAATATGTCCAGCTTTTCGATTAATGAGATTAGGGAGAAGTTGAGGGGTTTGGGATTTAGGATTAGGAACTTGAATTCGGCTAAGGAGGAAAAGTAATGAATATACAGGAGTTTGCCGAGATGTTGGACGGTAATGAAATGGGTAATGAGATAAGCAAAGTGGATACAATAAGGGCTAAGGAACTCGGGTTCGTCGTAGTGTTCGGATATTCGGATGACAACGCAGAATTTAGGGGAGCTATTAACGAAGAAGTTGGATGTTTTGATGGAAAGACAATTTACCTCGATGAACACGGAATTTTCGAGGAATGTGATTGCGAATGCGTTCATTCAGCTTTAGCGAAACAGAAATGTAAACAGATAGAAGCTATTTGGCATAATGAAGGAGAAGTGGCCTGGGCATATGAGACGGATATTCATCATGCCGAGTTTAAGATTATGGAAGATGATGCGCTTTTCTGTGTGGGGATCGTGTTTGATATTAAGAGTTTGGGGCAGTGGGACGGACCAACCGAGGTAATGGATGAAGCAATGAAAGAAAATCTAATAAAACTATCAAAGTTAATCAAGATTTTCAACGAAGCCAGGGCCACCGAATCTGAATTCGAAGCCTTCACTGGTTATGAAGAACCCATAGAAACCATCGAACAACTTATCGAAGCAATGGAATCCGAAATGAGTTATTGGGAAACGGAGGAAGTTGAATAAAATGTATTTTATCGAAAAAGGTGAAGATCTCATAGGTAAAACAATCGCATTCATTCATTGTGCTCAGTTCGCAGAAGCGATAACCATAGCCACTACAGACGGTGGATTGATGGTTGCTAAGCAAGATGATGACGGAGATAGCAGTGAAATAAGGATTTATAAATCACATTCCGTTCAACAATATCTCTTTGAAAAAGATGGACAAAAATGGCTAGTTGAAGAGCTTAAGAAACTCGGTGTTATCGGAGGAGACGATTATGATAAACTTCGCGAGGCTAGAAGGTTAGCCAGAGAGGAATCTGATAGAAAGCAGAAGGAACGCCATGAGAAGCACGAGCGCGAAGAATATCTTAGGTTGAAAGAAAAGTATAGGGAGGAACAATCATGAACCTACCCTTACAAATATGTGGCTACTACGCACTCGGAATAAACACGGCAATAGTACTAATGAACATTTTCGGAAATGAAAAACCGCTAAAAAGATTCATCCTCTTGATTGTGCAAGCTCCGATATTTTATTTTGTTGTAACGATGGTATTTAGGGGATAGGGGGAAATTGAGGAAATGAAAAAGATAATGTTTGGCTCTGAGGCAGATGATGTAAGAAGCGGAATTGCCAGATGGATGGAAATCGAGAAAAAGGTTCACATGTTAGGAAATATGATAAAGCACGATTACCATAATGGGTATACGTTGAAATTCATCAACGAGGTTTTTGAGGAAGGGTTCGAGATGTTTGAAAGTGAAGAAATAGAAATATTTGAAAACGGGAAAATGCAGGATATCTTAAAGACGCGCGAACTATCTCGCCAACTCTCAGGAAAAGTTGATCACACTGATTGGGAAAAAAACAGAAATAAACTTTATCCAAATTCCGACGCTTTAAATAACCGCTTGCCTGGAAGTTATGGCGCAAAACGGTAGAGAGGAGGTAATAACCATAGCAATGATAAAAGAATCCCAAAACATACTCGAAGAACGCTTGAAACTCTATAAAAAACATAAAGCAGAAGTCGTGACAACTATGCAGAGAATCCTGGTATGGGAACAAGCATTGAGCGCGGGAGAGCTATGGTTATTCGAGAACAGCGTAAGTAGAATTATCGGTATGCCGCACGCAACAACTACAACTTCGCCGACCGAGCATATAGCAGGGCGCAGAGAGGTTACGAGGGAATTAGTTGAGGCTTGGATTGACGAGGATCGGTCGAAGATGAGGTTTAAGACGCTTGAGATGGAGCAGATTGATGAAGCGCTGAAGGCATTAACGAGGGAACAGGAAACCGTTATTAGGTCTAAATACTTTGAAGTCATGACATGGAGGAACATTGAGATTGTGTTTAACGAGCGCCATTCTGTTGGTAGAGTTTATATCACAAACGAAATGTTAAGGAAGATTAACAGAGAAGCGCTTGAAGTATTGTGGGAGATATTAGGGCCATTATTTCAAAGATACCTTTATTTTAGTAAATACGTATAGATTACCAGAATATTACCGATTTATTACCACATTTGAGCTGTAAAAGGTTTATGATTATAACATTGAGAAGCATCGAATTGACCTACGTATCGTGGTCGTTCGGTGCTTCGTTTATTTAACTCATCTACCGTGTGTAGAAGGAGAATCCGGTTCTACGATCTGGAACCGGCTTTATTTTGAATATTTGACAAGCTCGCAAGGGCTTTTAATTTTGTCCTCCTTCTCTATTCTCACTCGAACACCTTCTTAATTGAGGGTGTTCACTTTTTTACTCAAAAAGCATGCCTTAATCTTGATGGTGGTACATAAAAGCACGCCTTAATTTCAGACATAGAAAAAGCATGCCTTAATTACATAAACAAAAACCAAAAAAGCATGCTTTAATTCAAACTAAAAAAGCATGCTTTAATATTGTTCGAAAATTATCCTAAAATGAGGGCTAATTTATGGGAGAGAACAGAAGCTGCAAAGAATTCAGCGCAATAGACAAAAGCCTTGAACGAACCAACTGCGCCTTATGCAGGAAGTATGACGTTGACCATTGCCTATGGATTAAGGAGGGAGCAACTAGTGAGAGAACCGCCTCGATGCAGATGCTACAAACCCCGAATATATCGCGATATAGGACGCTCTAGTTCTAGTTGTTCTAGCTGCGCCAATGTTCCTGCTTCATATTGCGACGAATACCTAAGTGCATACAAGCGATACGAGACAGCTCGAAAATGGGAAGAGTTCGAGAACAGTATGGCGTTTATGGCAAGAGATCGGATGATGAAGAGTAACCGCGGTTGTCGATTCGAGGACGAATAATTTTACAAGCTGGGGATATTTTTTCGGTGGAGCGATTTTATAAAAATTACAAGAAACCGATATTTTGGGAATGTCGAGAGAATTTTGGGAATGTCGAAATATGGTCATAAAATCAGGGTGAAATCAGGCGAACTTCGACAATAGGCGACAAATTGAGGTAATTAGAGGACGTTTTGCCGCCGTCGTTAGGGTATCGGCACATAGGCGCAGAGCGTTATCACAGGCGCAGAATGGCACCTGTATGGCGTTGAATAGTTAGGGATTGACATAGTTATGCCTTTGATATTTCGAGGGCTTAAAACGTCTTGTAGGGCTTGCGATATGATAGGACACAGAACGGTATATAAGGGCCTTGGATAACGATAGGTTGCATAGTGACCACACGGAGATTATGGGGGCTTATACGGCGTTCTAGGGCTTGCATGGGCTAGGGTGGCGTATAAGCCTATGGAGCCGGAAAGATAATAACGGGAACGCCAAAAAGCCGGATGATGTCCGGCTTTAAATTATGTTAATCTAGCAACCACGTAAGCTTCATATCTGGGGCCTTGATAATTTCCCCATCATGCCAAAAGCCCCATTCACCCCAAAAAAGGCGCGGCGTGAATGTTTTTATATCTCCACTTAGACCGTATTCGAGATCCGCAAAGTTTACCAGGCGATCTTCTTGACTGTAAACTTTATGTCCATCTACAGTCTTTGAACGTGCCGTAATTCCAGCCTTGACGCTTATATCTTGCACCTTGACGCGTCCTGTCTTACTGATCGTCTCAACCTTTACCAGTGATTCGCGATCCGTGTTATACCATCCGTGTTTAGCAAAGCCGCTACCGAATAGCTCCTGTGCCGCCTGCAGTGCTGTTCGTCCTGCGCTGTCTGTTGTTGGTTGTGCCGCTCCCAATGGCATGAGGTTAGCGATAGGTGTATCGCCGCTGTATTTGCTCTTAGTACCGTCTTTCTTGAGCTTGGCAAGGTATACAGTGGTGTACTCGTTTTGCCTTCCGTATTGGTGGTAGCCTTCGATTTCGTAAGTACCACGCCATTCTTTGACTTGGACATGTTGGCCGACCTTCCAACCTTGGACCTCTCTGAGGTTCGCTTGTTCGAGCGTGAACGCATGAAACATAAGTTATTCCTCCTTAATTTTAGTTGGGAAAAAACCGGAATAGTCCGGCGTGGATTTAAGCCAAAAATTCTTCGTGCCAATTTTCCAGGATTCTTTTTACGCGCAGGCTAGAGAGAGTTTCGTATTGTTCGCGAGAGATATTGTTCCACAAAAGATGCTCGATAACTTTAACACCAAGAATTTCTTGCAAGTCTCTCGAATCTTCTATCTCTGTTTTAAGTCGAGAGAACCACGTTTCCGCCACTTGATCACCTCTAAATTTTGATTCTCCTCCAAGTGCCCATAATCGGACATTTGGAGCAGGGCCAAAGATGGTCCCGCGATATAATTACATTGCTGCCACTATTTCACGCGCTGCCCGGTTTGCGCTCTCACTTCGATACGACTGCCACGCGGAAATACTAGGCGTCCACCTAAATCCATTTTTCTTTAACTGTGTTCGAACTTCTGCCGATGGCTTGCCATTAAAGAATATTTGCAGCCGATGCGCTTCAACATTGTCAACTATGCGTATGCCGTTTGTTTCCTCCGCGTCTGATTCTATGACAGTCTCTTGCGTGCCGCGTGCAGCGATCTTCTCAAGCTGGGATATTCGTTGCTTGGCGTTTCGGATCGTTGCGTTGTTATTACTGAGCGAATAAGAGGCAAAACCTATTCTGCCCATAAAATTAGGGGTCAAGGTTTCTTTTGCGGCTTTTTCGCTGGCTCCAGCTTCTACCATTGCAGCAATCTTCTCTTCGTCGGTCAGCTTCTTTTTACGGATGATGGCGTTACAAGCTTTCATTAATTCCTGCATTTTTTCAAGTCCGTCTATTTTCTCCTGCAATTTTTCAATAGCGTTGACATCATTGGATTTTATAACTCTGTCACCTGCGACGATGGAGGAAATTTTATACTCAGGGTTTCGGAATTCCTCGTATTCTTTCCAGAGATTACCTTCACGGCTCATGTACTTTTCGTGCGCTCTCATGTTGTAGTTAGCTGGGCCTGCGATCATAACACTAACATGTCCTGCACCATTTGCGTTGCGCTTATTGGTCCATGCGGCATAACGAGAGGTGTAAGAGGCTAGGAAACGATCTAGCTTGGCTTTCCCTTCGTCGGATACCCTGAGCTTGGCCGATTCAACTAACGTGGTGACGTTGGCTATTTCCTGGTTGAATTCAGCCGTTGCGCTGCCGGGTTTGTAGTCGGAAAAACTCATGTTTTCCTTTGATCGTTGGGCTAGTTGTTCGTTGATCATGCTCATGTAAATTACCTCTTTCATTCGTTTTTAGTCCTCGCTGAACCGCTCAAAAAGCGGCTGAGCCAAGGCTAAAAGCCTTGATGTTAGCTAATAAACAGTGTCATGGTGGACTTATTCGCCTTGTACTTGTCGCAATCTGCCCAATAAGGGACTATGTTCACCTTTTTAGGCTCACAGCCGTGGACAAATCGGTGATAATCTAGTTCGTCCGGTAGTTCAGCCAATGCGAGCGCCTTTTCCTTGTCCTTGTAAAACTCATGGATGTAGATGGTCATGCTATTTTCCTACCTTTCCGCATGTAGTTCTCAACTTCCCACCATGATGACATAAGCAGGGATTTACTGGCTAGTTCTTCGCGGTAAAATTCGAGTTGGGCGTCAGTGTATTCGAGCGATTCGGCATCCGTGCATGTTGTTCGAATAAATTCAAGCTTGGTAATGATTTCCTCGGTATGGGCTTGCATTTGGTGCCGGTCTATGCCGTGGTATTCAGCTATGGTGTATTTCATGATTGCTCCACCTTTCAAAATTGCGATTGGCGCGGGCTTGGAACCGCTTGCCTAGCGCATTATTAGGAGTTTTTAGGCTCCTAATCCTCTGCAATTACTTATCCATGTTTTCGAGGGCCTCGATATTGCCATCTTGGATATACTGCTCAATTTTGGCTTCTCGCTCATCTTCTTCTATGACTTCGCGCCTTGCTTTTTCGGCCTCTTCCTTGGTTTCGAACCAAGGAGACTTGTCAATTACGGGGCTGTCGTTGTAGATTCCCAATGCTAATCTGTATCCACCTTCGCTTTTAAAAATGTCTAATCGTTTCATTTTTAACACTCCTTCAATTTCTTAATTTAAAATAAAGCTGATACGCTTTTTGGTGTCGTTGTTTGTAATTGTAACGCCTTTATACCTCCTGCTATTTACAAAATGGGACTCGATAAGGTTGCGGACTTGATAATTACCGCCGGATAAATAAACCTCGATAACTGATCCGCTCCATCCAAACTGGATATCCGGCAACTCGTTTACGCACCCGTCTAGGACCCTGCTGATAGCGGCTTTAACCTTTGCTATTTTGAAAAACATAACGTCATCCTCATTAGACATTTAACATACCTCCTTAATTAAGTCTGCATCAAATACTATTGCCCCATCTTGAGTTGTAACTGCCATAATGCCGTTAGGCTCCGCGATACGCTCCCAAAACCATTGATAAAGCTCGGAGTCCCAAGCATCGGCGCTCTCCACAACGCTAGACGGGTCAAAGCTGTTGTAAATACTAATAGCGTCCACTGCATTATCCTTGACGTTGTAGTAGTAATCATCTGTGCAGCCGTTGCCAAAGTCCCCGGTAAAGCCATTTTTTTGATCGTACTTCCAAGTTTTGATAATCAGTGATTTGAGCGACTTGATCGTTTTGCTATTGTCCCTAGATGATTTAAAGATAAACTCTTTACTACCGTAATTTTCGACCGCGTCCCTGTTGGCCGCAAACATTGCGTGACCCCAGTTGGACATTACGTTTGATGAGTTAGTAAATCTGTGATAGAGCATCTGTCCTGACCTCCTTTTCCCCGTTCCTTGCGAGCTGTCGGGATGCATTTGCGGCGACTTTGGACGCCTGCTAGTGCATTACACCGGGTGCTGGCCGGTGCCATCTGCAAATCCTAACGGTCTCTAAGCTCAAACGCCGTCATAGCAACTAGCTCATCGTATTTCGCAATCGTCTCAGGCTTGCTCACGTGATGCGCTACCACGTTATCCCTGTAATCATGATCTGCAAATTTTTCAGCCGCCTCTTTAGTATCAAAAAACGCCGTGCTAGTGCTGTTCGATCTTCCTGAGTAATAACCAACGCTGTAATAAGTTTGTTTCATAATTTAAAACTCCTTTTTCCCCGGCTCCCTTTGTAGCCTGTCGGGATTAATCTTCTTCCCTGACACACGGTCAACTTTTCTCTCTCGGCTTCTTGGCGGACCCGGACCGCAATTGGCCGGGGGAAGCGTTTGTTGCACTGGATTGGGCTGGAGTGCTGTTTTCCATGTGTTAATAATACATCTTTTATGTCGTGGTGTCAAGGCATTAAGACAATAAATATTAAGTATTTTTAGGTAAAGAAAACCCCCAGCTATTGCGGCCGGGGTACTTTGTAGTGCTCATATATTAAGTTTGTGATAAGCTCATTGGCCGACTTTTCTTTTTTGTCAATCAGGTCCATTTTGATCATGCGCCAAATGTCCTGGGGGATGCGTAGTGTCATGCGTTCGCGGTCGTCGGTTGTTGTTTCTGCCATCGCTAATCCTTCTTTCTACGCTTAAAATTTTTATTTTGGTTAGGCTCTAACCCGCAAAACTCAAGGCATTCCGTCCATGTTCCGAAATACCGACATATAACCATCGTCGTGCATAGATTACTTTTCTTTGCGTGTGCATTAAATTCACGAGTTGTAGGTGTTTTACCTAATTTCTTAGCTAATTTCAAGACGCGTTCCACAAGTTCTTCTTTTTCTGCTCCTGTGAATCTATTTAATTTAAGATCACAAGCTTTAACAAATGCATTCCATGATCCAAATAATTTGCGGACTGCGTATTGGCAACCAAATTTTTTATAAAATTCTAATGCGTAAGGAGTCCGTTCTAAGTTTTTAGCTAATTCCTTGTAATCGAATATTAAAGAATATTTCTCAACGTCCGTGGTTAAACGGTTAACCTCTAGCCCGCAATCTTCAAGAAATGCATTCCACGTGTCGTGAACCTTAAAGATTTTATAAGGAAAAGGTAAGTCTGCCATCCGGGGCGAACGTCCTGTTTCTTTATGAAATTCCAATGCCATTTTCCGATATTCAATCTCCCTCGCTCCCTTTTGTTCAGAAGTAAGGGGGTGTCCATGGCGATTACTCATTGACAATCTCCATTTCCACTAAGTAATATCCCATTTCGTTGAAATCATCTTCAGTGGAAACGTAGGTAATTATCATTTTTGTTTCAGGTAATACCAGGCATTCAGCTTCATCTTCACAGCCAGTAGCGCCAAGGGCGCGAGTTTCATCAGTGCTAGTGTAGTCTACTACGTGACAGGGGACTTTATTGCATTGAAGGACATAAGTTATCGTGCCGGTGCTTTCGGGCTTAAAGGCCACTTTTGAATTATCACGGTCAGTCCAGCTTTCGACATTGCCCTTATTGTCATAGATTCCTCCTTCAACAAAGTCCATCTCCCAATTCGTTGCAATAATGCGGCCTAAATCCTTGATGGCATTAATGTTTTTAGCAATTTCGAGCTTTGTCATGCCGTTTACCTCCTTCAAAATTAGATCTTAACTTATTATATCATGGTGTCAAGACATATGCAAGATATATAGTAGCAAACATGTAGGGAGGGTTGTGAAAATGTAAATGGATTGGCTAGTAATACGCGCAGAATACGAGACGACAGAGATTACGCTTCGGGACCTTGCAGCAAAACACGGAATCAGCGCGGGCACGATCCGCAGCCGGAAGAACAGAGAGAACTGGGCCAAAGCAGAAGCGGCCAACGATGCAACGCAGAACGCAACGCAAGGCAAGCAACGCAATGCAACGCAAAAGAAGAGCGTTGCAACGGACAAGAAGTCCGGCCGGAAGAAAGCGGCAACGGACCAGGGAAAGAAACGGCCGGAAGAAGCAGCCGGGAGCGAGACGCATTATATAGTAGAGAGTTCGCCGCTCACAGAAAAGCAGCAGCTATTCGCGCTACACTTTGTCAAGGATCACAACGCAACGATGGCCGCAATAAAAGCAGGGTGTCCAAAGGCCGGCGCACATGTCCAGGGCAGCCGGATGTTAAGAGACGTTAAGGTTGCGGCAGAGATCCGGCGGCTGAAAGGTGATATAGCTCAGGACATCTTTCTTACCAAGCGCGATGTACTGGAGGTCTACGAAAAAATAGCAATGTCCGATCCTGGAGACTTCTTTGAGTTCGGGACCACTCAGGATTGGGTATATCTCGACGGCCAGCGCGTAGTCGGCCCGGACGGTCAGTACCAGGTGCAGGATGTCAACTTCGTTAGGATCAAAAACAGCGACCAGGTGGACACTTCGATGGTGCAGGAGATTCGGCAGACTAAGGATGGTATCTCTATTAAGTTCCACGACAAGCATAAGGCACTTGACCGGCTGGCGGACTTCTTTGACCTCACTCCGGATCAGCATCGGCGCAAAGTTGATGACGCTAATCTTAAACTTGCAGAGCGCAGGACCGCAGTTAATGAGGCTGACTTAGAGATCCGGCGCAAGGCTGCTGAGGATAGTATCTAGGCAGGAGACTTCTGAGGCAGGGGTGAGATGTGAGGCTAAGAATAACTTAGGCGGTGAATAGCCAGCCGGATGCGCTAACCAAGCGCTGGAAGTTGTTAAATGCCGGATTGATGCCCCAACTATGTCGAAAACTGGTATAAAAGAGGGGATAAAGGCACCCCCCAACCCCTATACCAGGGGGTTAAACCATCTGCCGTGTACCAAAGGCTCGTGATACTGAGTGGTGTTTTTTGATTTCACCCCAGAAATTCGGCAAAAACTTGGTAAGTAATTTTATGTTCTCGTAAGTATAGGTAAAAGGTGGTAATTGCATGAACACTAGAGACGATGACCTAACCGAACAAGAAGGAGTGAGGAAAATGGGTAACTTAGGTAAAAACGTTTTCTGCCAAAACAAGCGCAAAGAAAGCGTCCTGCTCGACAGAAGAGGAACATTCTCTATAAGCCAAGACCTTTTGCAATCTAATCCAGAAGGAGTAGTTGAGGTACTTAGGGATGTTCTTGTCGTAGCCGTTGAGAACGACTTTATGACTAGAAGTATGATATACAGGGGCTACTCAAACCGATTTGACTTACTTGGCCTTGCGGAATCTACACCAACTTATAATGTCCAAGTACAAGAAAGCAACGACGCAATAACCGTAACATGGCGTAGAGAAAAGGAATACTCTGAGCGAGATGTGAAATCGATGCTTGAAGAGATTAACAAAAAGATGAGTTTTCAGACTAATTATATCATTAGCACCGCTACTATCATGAATAGCGATACATTAGTCCTGAAACTTGGTGCATTACTACGTTGTGACGATATAGAAAGGCTGCGCAACGATCTACAATCCCAATGCCCCAACTTAAAGGTAATGATACTCCCCTATGCGGTTGATATCGCAAACGATACCCAATGAGTCAAGGCCAACTCAAACTATTCTACGGACGAAGCGCCTGGATCAAATGCCGCAAAGCTTTCTTTGCCTCTAAGTTCGGTCTCTGTGAGCAATGCGGATCCAAAGGCGAAGAAGTCCACCACAAGGACCCTATAACAGCATGGGACACCGTTAACAACCCTGAGAAGTGCTATAGCTGGAATAACCTCGAACTCCTATGCAGGAAGTGCCACGAACAAACTAGAGCTAGGCATGATGATGAGCTGAAGTTCGATGCTAATGGGGATATAGTTTGGGTGGAGAAGGTAGACGCAAAACAACTCTAATCATGCAGATTCACACGTATATAATATATGTGAGTTTGCATGATTTACTTAATCCAGAACCCTTAAAGTCGCTTATACCAAGGGTTTCAGCATTTTAGGTAGTCAAATTTTACAGGTACATAGAACGCCTTAAATGTACCCACGATTTTAGAGGTGATTCGATGATAAGGGCGACCGAAATAACAGATGACCATGGTAACGTTGTGAGCACAAAGAAGACATACTTCAAAGATATGTTCGACGAAGAAAAAGGTTATCTCTTTTGGAATAAAAGCAGTTTCGTCAAAACGTTTCAGGATGTAGAATTGCCAAACGAAATAACCAAGTCTGATATAGCTAATCTGTTTTTGTTAAGTAAGAAAGTTTACTCGACAACTAATATGATCGGCTACCGTGGCAATGGTGGCATAAAGGCAATGGACATACCGCAAATGGCAAACGTAATCCGAGATACCGAAAGACATACTGTTTTATTCCTTAATAGGATGGTTAAGAAAAGAATTATGGCTAAGATCGAGGTAAAGATTGGTGATGATGTAATCACTCAATGGTACTTCAATCCGATCTACTTCTTTTCGTCGAATAGATTGTCACTCAATCTCTACCTATTGTTTCAAAAGGATTTAGATAATTTCATCCCTGAATATGCGAAACAGAAGTTTAGGTTATTGAAGTCGAAGTGAGGTGCGGCATGAACCAGCAGATAGCAAACTTCTTTCTTGAGATTGCGTGGATACTTCTTATGGCATCTTGCGTTGCCTTTTCGTGGGCAATGATAATTTTCATAAATAGATCTAAGGAGAAGTGTAAAGCTAAAAACGAAGGCCAACTAATCCCAACTGTAGGCCACGGAAGCGTCAAAAACCCTAGAATTATGACATACGGCGACTGCCCAAGGTGTGGCAAGATTGAACTTTACATAAGCAGGAAGCTTGTTGGCAGACCGACTATTCACTGTCCTATTTGTGATAAGCGAGTAGAGATAGTGCAGGAATCGGAGGGTTGCAACTAATGCTAACCTTGGCATTTTGCATAATAACGATCACGTCTCTAACCTGTATTTGCTTCGGAATAGAGAAGTTAATAAAAGTCTTGAGCGAAAAGCGGAAAAAGGCAAATAGATACAAAAGACTTCCAGACGGTTGTTATCATGTTTTCGATAAACATCACCCACTTGACGGAATTGAAATCGTACTCGAAGAACTTAAGTTAGCAATAAAGAAGTTAGAGGAGGAACCCAAAATGTCCAACGTTAAAATTACATATAAGCCAGTGGATAAAGAAGGACAAGCGTCTAAATGGCTGGCATTTCTTTATAGTGGAGCTATTACCTTTAATGAGTGCATGGAACAAATAAACGCCATCTACAATGCCAATGATGAGGATGGCGAGATAGAAAATGTCGAGATAACTAAAGATGATATGACACTGAAGGTTGACCGTGGGTGCATTGACAGCGTTCGTGTTCAGATGCATGGCACGTACTACGTGCTTAATCAAAAATTAACCCCACAAGAAGCCCTCGAACTCGGACAAGCACTAATTAAAATGGGGGCAAGCAGTGAGCCCAGTGAAGAGAAACAAGCGAAGGGCTGTACCACTTGCAGAAATGTTGAGGAGGGGTGTTGCCGACAATATTACAAATGTACCAATCTCAATAAATGGGAGCCAATCGAAATAAAAGTAAAAGAAAAGTCATGTCAGAATTGTGCCGAAGCAATCGGCGAAAGTTGCGATGGGTTGAGGTGCTTTAAATACAGCAGATGGCGACCAATAACCTGCTATAATTGCAAGAGCAAAGAAGATAACGGCTTGAGTAGATGTCCTTTGTGCCGTGAACGAGACTTGTGGAAATCACCCAACGGAGGTAACTAATGCAAAACAAAATCACACTATCCCACGACGGCAAGGATAAAACGATCACACTCCCCGACTATGGAGAAGTCAAGATTGTCTGTCATGACGGAAAAGTTAAGACGGTAGAGACGACTGTTAAGGAGAAGATTTAACGACTCGAAAACGAGAGGATGATGATATTTGAGTTGTATTGGTTGTGAGTATAACACAATCTCAGAGGACGATCGCAAAACGTGGCGCGCTAAGTGTTTTTTCGAAAGCAAAAGAGGCAGGACGATTATATGGGCATCAACCACGTATGAAAGCTTCAGTGATGCCATGATAGGCAAAGTGGGAGAGAGCGGTAAGGCCAGAGTTATTAGCGAATTAGGGTTAATGACCAAGGCTCCTGCGTGGTGCAAATTCAAATCAACATTTAATTTAATAACATAACCTACCTGCAAAAGGCGGTTATCAATGCACTCCATAACGGAATGTGTTGGTAGCCGCCTTTTTTGGTTTTATACGGAGGCTAAAATATGGAACCAACAATCGAACTCAACCCCCTCGACGATCTCCTATCCCTAATCCAACCTGAACAACGCAACATAGCCCGCGACTTCATAGCTCAAATGGCAGACATAAACATTATCATCAAAAAGCTTAGTGCCAAAATAAACGGCGGCACAGCAAAGGCTAAAGACGTGACCATGTACTACTCCGGGACTAGGGCTTATGCTAATTTAGTGGATAAGCTACTTAAGATGTTACCTGATGCGAAAGGGGAGGAAACTAAAGATGACTTGCTCGAATTCCTCCAACGCTACGCTCAGTGAGCCTTTTGTTAACTACATCACAGAATACAACGATAAAATCCAATCAGGCGAAATAGTAGCATGTATTTATGTTAAGAAAGCCTATGAAAAGATAGTCGATGACTTGAGCAATCCAGGCGAGTACCACTTCGATATTAAGAAGGGCACTAAGCCGATTGACTTCGTTGAAACGTTATGCAAGCAGAGTAAAGGGAAGTGGATAGGGAAGCCATTTGTGCTGGATTTGTGGGAAAAGGCAATGCTCCAATTGGTTTATGGGTTTGTTAATTCAGAAGGTCTTAGGAAATATACAGAAGTATTACTACTAGTTGGTCGCAAGAACGGTAAGAGTAGTCTGGCGGCAGCGCTTGGATTGTATGGGCTTGTCGGGGATGGCGAAGGCGGCAGTGAGGTTTACAGCGTAGCCACGAAGCTCGATCAGTCAAAAATCATCTTTGCGGAAGCAACGAACATCGTCAGGCAATCAACCTCTCTTCAAAAGCACATCAAAAAGCGTCGAACTGACCTAAGCTTCCCCGCGACATTTAGTAAGTTTGAGCCATTATCCAGTGATGGAAATAGTCTAGACGGATTGAATACACACGTTTGTCTTATGGACGAATTACATGGAATGCGTACAAGAGAACTCTATGACGTAATGAAACAGTCTTTCGGCACTAGGGATCAACCGTTAATGTGGTGCATAACGACTGCCGGATTCATTCGTGAGAGTATCTTTGACTTCCAGTTCGAATATGCGGTTAATGTAATAAACGGGATAGAGGGTTACGAGGACGAACATTTTCTACCTTTGCTTTATATACTGGACAAGGATGACGATTTCAAGAATGAATCAGTTTGGGTAAAGGCGAACCCTGGGCTTGGAACTATTAAAGTTGTCAAAACGCTGAGGGAAAACGTTAGGAAAGCGGCGGTTGACCGAACTTTTAAGAATACTGTCTTGACTAAAGACTTTAACGTCATTGGTACGCTGAGTAATGCGTTCCTTGAATACAGTACAATTCGGAATGAGGAAACATTTGAGCTTGAAGAAATCAAAGGACTTTACTGTGTCGGAGGGGTTGATCTTAGTAGCACGACTGACTTAACGAGCGCGACGTTATTATTTCCGAGGCTAGAAAATAAATTCCTCTGCCACCAAATGTATTGGATGCCATCCGAAACGTTCATTAACGCACCACCTGCCAAGCAAGTTGTTTATCAGGCTTGGATAGATCGCGGATTACTCACGCTGACACCGGGAAATAGAGTTGATTATTCATATGTAACAAGTTGGTTCGTGGATATGCGTGATGATTATAACTTGTATATCCAAACCATAGGATATGATTTTTGGAATTCCGAATACTGGATTAAGGAAATGGAAAATGAGGGCTTTGGGAGTGCGATGGTCAAGGAGGATGCCAAGGTTATTCAAGGTGGGAAGACGTTAAATAGGCCGTTGAAAGACATGGGTGCAGACTTTGGAATGAAGAGAATTAACTACAATAAAAACCCAATGCTCGAATTTTGCTTGTGCAATTTAGCTGTCGAAACTGACCGAAACGCTAATATAACCCCAGTTAAGGTCAAGTCAAAAGGATTCATTGATGGGGCACTTAGTCTCCTGGATGCGTATACGGTTTACTTGAGGAAAAAAGAGATATTCGACAGTTTAATTTAACACCACTCATATAGAGTGATTTTTTTATGCCCAAATTAAAAGGAAGTAGGTAGATAATAATGGACTATGTAAAAATCATTCAAGGACAAATCGAGCACCTTCAAAAAATTCAGGAATTAGGTAAGGTGAGTGGCGAAGCTGCTTGCGATATAGCAAAAACGATACTTCTACTTTGCCAGCAAATCACTAGCGTTCCAACTTCAAAGAAAACTCCAATTTGTAACTAGCTCACAGCCAGCGTGACTATGCATGAAAGGAGGTGGTTCACATCTAATGATCAAAGAAATACGTTCCATGTTCTCCGGCATGTTCCCCAAGAAAACCCAACCCCAGCAACAGCAATCCCCCCCAGTATTCGGTCAATTCAGAACGCTCAACGGGTATCTCCCGGTCGCCTCAAATACCAACGGCTCAATCTATTACAACTACCTTATGCGCATGTGTCTAAGAGCCATAGCGACGCATGTAGCAAAGGCAGACGTGAAGCATATTCGATATGTAACCAGCACAAGGGCAGACGGTAGCACGGCTACTGATACAATCCCTCAGAATAGCAACATAGCCAACCTCCTGAGCGGCCAACCCAACCCTTACATGAACTCATCGGAGTTCCTTTTTAAATTAACGACAAACCTCCTTATCCATAACAACGGCTGGGTATACCTCAAGGAGGACGAAAACCCCGGCCCTAGTATGGGTAATACGTTAGGTTTCTACCCTCTCAATTCATCGTTCGTAACCTACATGGAATCGAAGGAAGTCATAACTGACGACGAAACAGGAAACTTATTCGTCAAATTCAACTTCCGAGGCGGGGAAGAAATCATAGTTCCATATGAGCAGATTATCCATATCAAGCGTGATTATTTCGAAAATGATCTCATGGGAAGCTACAACGACCAAGCAATACGCCCACTCACAGAGTTGGTTAATACCGTCCACAACGGCATTATTAAGGCAGTTGAAAATGCCCCTGCAAATATTCGTGGTAGCTTGAAATTCCCGGGTGTTCTAAAAGTCTCGGATTTAAAGGCTAAGGCAAATGAGTTATTAAGTAAGTTTTTTGACATTAACAACAATGGTGGGATTATTGTCACGGACGATTCTATGGGGGAATTCAAGCCGATTGACGGTAAAGCGGTCTTGCTGGACGCACCTCAGATGGAAGCCATACAACGTCAAGTATTTGGGTACTACAATGTCAATGCAAAATTCGTTTTCTCCGAATACAACGAATCTGAGTTCAACGCTGTGTTTAACTCTGTTATATCACCAATCCTGAAACAGTATTCTGAAGCATTTACCTATAAGGTATTCACTGACAGGCAAAGAGGGTTTGGAAACAAGATTATTTTTACAGCTAACCGTATTGAGCACACAAGCGACTTGACCAAAACGCAAATTCTCCAATATGCAGGACCGTTGGGGATCTTCTCAATAAATGAGTACAGGGAATTGTTTGGTTATGCTCCTCAAGTTGGCGGCGAACGCACAGTAGAATCCCTAAACTTCGTGGATGTGAATATCAAAAACGACTACCAACTTAATATGTCAAAAACAGCAAAGCAACCTCCTGCACCAAATAACGATGATGGCAAAACAAAAGAACCTATTGTAGATGAAAACGGGGGTGGCGAAGGTGCTAAAGAATAAACATCCGCTTAATCAGCCACGCGAACCCTCTAACCTCACAAGACTAAATAAATCAGAAAGGTGGTGAGCACGTGAAAAAGAAACTAGATTCCGAAGGAAAATGTATCCTGGCACTTGACGATGAGGGAAACCAAATTCTTGACGATGATGGTAATCCGATGGTGCAGGATGAAGATGGTAATCCCATGGTTGATGATGATCCCGAAGAAGATGATCCCGAGGTTGACAGTAAACGCTCCAAGGTGGATAAGATCGAATACAGGGCCGTAGAGGTTCGGGCAAGCCTATTAGGTGGCACTGATGATCAACCAGCGCAAAAGGTACTTGAGGGACGTCCTATCGTGTTTGATACCACAACCCCTTTATTTATAGATTGGCGGGGCGATCAATGGTACGAACGGATTGACCATAATGCGCTTGAGGGCGTTGACCTGTCTAATGTGGTCCTGAAATACAATCACAGCATGCACGTTCCGCCTTTAGCCTCCACAAAAGGAGGTTCGCTTGATCTTACAGTAGACGCTAAAGGCATGGGAGTAGTCGCTAGGCTTGCTAATACGACACAAGCTAGTGATATTCACGAACTTGTCAGGAGTGGCAATCTAGATAAAATGTCCTTCGCTTTCAGTACCGAGAGTGATAACTGGGATGAAAAAACCAAGACACGGACTATCTATAAATTTGACAAGATTTATGACGTATCCGTGGTTGACTTCCCAGCATACGAGGATACCAGCGTCAGTGCTCGAAGCCGTCTGAAAAGTGAGCAAGAGCAACGGCACAAAGAGCTTCACCGTAAGGATATGGAAACAAAGGCTAAAGAAGCCAAGCGTCTTGCTGACGAAGAAGCTCGCGCACTAGCTCAAAAGGAGCAGGAAACCAAAGACCTGCAAACAAAAGCTGAAGAACAGCGTAAGCGTCAAATTCTCAAGATAAGAACTATGCTCTAAAACACCTTGAAATAAGGTGTTTTTATTTTTGCAAAAAGAAGGGATGAAATAAATGTTAAAACGTCTTAAAGAAATCGAAGCCCGCATGGATGAAATCGGAGCAGTAATCGACCAAGGTGCCGAAATGGATGTGGCTGTCGTTTCCAAAGAGGTAGAGGATTTACGCGAAGAAAAACGCGGCATTCTTGCCAAGATTGAGCTTCGCAATAAAGTCCAGAACAAGCAAGTTCCGGTTATCCCTGTCGTCGAAAGCCGTGCAGCCGGTGGCCTTACTACTGCTGAAGCTAAAATGTACGAAACTCGTGCTACTAAAGAGTATCGCAATGCGTTCTTCAGCATGCTCAAGTACGGTGCTCAAGACTTAAATGACGAAGAACGCTCCTTGCTCAATGCCGGTAATGCCATTGGCAACAATCGTAATATTAAGGAGCTACGTTTCACTTCTGGATCGTCCAGCGCCGGTGGAGCTATTCCGCAAATTACCCTCGACCTCGTTGTGCAAAAGATGCTCATCGTTTCTGCTGTTTATCCCTTTGTTAGCAAAACAAATGTCAAGGGAAATCTCAAGATCGCCGTTGAAAACATTTTCGGGGATGCTGCATGGACCGGAGAAGGAACAATGGTCATGGCTCCGGGAGCACAAGGGACTGATACCTTGGGTTATCTCTCTCTCATGGCTTGGGACCTCATCAAAATGGTTCAAGTATCCCGCGTAGTTGAACAACTCTCCATCGATGCCTTTGAAGCGTATATCGTGGACAAACTCTTTAAAAAGCTCATGATCGCTGTCGAAAATGCGTTACTGAACGGCCTTGGTCAGTCCAGTTCGCAGCCTATGGGTATCCTCAATGCAGTTTCTTGGATTAGTTCCGGTGGTGCTGGCTCAGGTCAAAACCAATATGTATATGGCAAGAGTGGTCAAGGAATCGCAGGATTAAGCTACGATACATTCACCGGCACTAAAGCCTTACTCAAGGCCCCTTATCATCCTGGCGCGTTCTGGGTAATGTCCAGTAACACCCTCTACTCTGGCGTATGCGCTATTAAGGATGCCGTAGGTCGTCCGATCTTCCTTGAAAATCCACAATGGGGGTTAAGCACCGCGCTCGGCGAGCAAGTTGATTATCAGAAAACGGCCATCGTTGGACGATTGCTCGGTAATCCTGTCATCATGTCGCCTTATATCGCTGACGGCGTGATTCTCTTTGGAGACTTAAGCTTCTACCACTTCAATATGTCTGCTGATGTTTTGATTGAAAAATCGTATGAATGGGGATTCGGCTCCAATGATGTCTACTATAAAGGTTGGTTATTGGGAGATGGCGGCGTATCTCAGACTGAGGCGTTTGTCGAGGCTACTCCACACGCTTAATCTATAAGGCTCTCTTCTCTAATCAGAGGAGGGCCTTTCCCATTACGAAAGAATGAGGTGATCCAATGTCAACTGCTCCATTCAACCCCTTTATGGGCGAAGTAATTCAGACCAATGTTGCGGGCACAAATTGCCTATGGCTCCAAAAGGTGGACTATCAGATATCGCCGATTGCCGCAAGTAACGTTTACGTGCTTGCAAATACAGCGCTCACGGCAGCTATCCAAACAATTACGACAGGCATCACAAGCCCTGATGTTCCTCGCAATCACGTTGTTAAGGGCGCAATATCCACCAGTACAGGCAACGTTGTTATCACAGGCACAGACATTGGCGGCAACGTCATAACGAGTACAGTCGCGCTTAACGGAACTACTGTTGTAGTCGGGACCAAAGCTTTTGTCACCATTACACAAATTGTCTTGCCAGTCTCTTCTGGAGCGGGTGATGGCGTGAGTGTAGGTATAGGATCGGTGCTTGGACTGCCTTATACCTTTGCCAAGAATATGGTGAGCAAGGCGTATAACAACAACGTGCTCGAAACAACTACTCCTACCACAACGTTTGATTCGGTTAACCTCTGCAACAACACGGTCACGCTAGCATCGGCGTTGGCAGGTAACCTACTAGACATTATGCTTGACGTTCCAGGCTAATAAGGAGGGGTCTTTGTGGCACTCCAAACTCTTAACTGCACAAACCACAGAGGCGAGTTAACCAGCGCTACAAGCGTTATTCTCGCCTCTTCTGACGGCTCCTATGGCGTTATCAATCTCGCCACGGGAGCTGTTGTTGTTCCCGTCAATACGCCAGTTGCAAATTATGTGACTGGCGTTTATCAGTATGACGTTTCTGCTCTGATAACTGGCACGCAGTATCAAATATCATGGCAAATAACACATGGTGGCACAACACAATATGCGACGAATATTTTTACCGTTGGCACCGGACCGCAGCTAAATGACATTAAGCCTTATCTTAGGCTCGATCCATCGAATACTTCATTTGATCCAGAAGTGCAGGACCTTATCAATGCTGCTCAAGCGGATTTGGTTAAAGCAGGGGTTGCTCAAGACGTACTCGACAGTGGCGATCCCCTAGTCAGACGGGCCATCTCAACGTACTGTAAGGCTAATTTTGGTTATGATCCAGATAATCAGCCCTTCATGACGGAATCCTACACTAAGATGAAAATAGCTCTCATGAACATTACTGACTATCAACCATTGACGGTAGAACTGAGGCATTGCCGTTATGAGATATGACCGGATTCACTCCATCACTCTGCAAAATAGAGCTAGTGGACAGGATTTAGTAGGCAGCGAAGTCAATGCGTTTGTCGATGTCATCACGTTTGGATTTGTGGCATACGTGCCAAACACTGGCAGGATGTATCAAGGGGCATCAAGCATGCACACTGAGACGGAATGTGAATTTCAGTTGTATTACAGTCCGATTCCCCAATCCAACATGTACGTGTTGTTTAACGGAGTGAGGTATCTTATTCAGACTGTCCTTAATGTCGGCGGATTGAATAGGGAAATGAGAATTCTCTGTAAGTTAGAAACGTAGGTGAAGCAATGAACCAATCCTTCGAAACTGGGTTGTTCGCTTTCATGAAAGTTAACCCAACCATCACGGATTTCATCTACACGGATAGTAACGGTAATCAAAAGTACCAACTTTACTATATCGGAGTTTTTGATCCTCCTGGTATACCGTATGCAACATTCAACCGCGTGGGGCGCTCTCATGAAATGGATTTAGTGGGTAATATCGCTCAATTCATAAGTACCTATCGCCTTGAGATTTACCACAATGCCGGATGGTTATTACTTGACCTTCAGCAACGAATCCGAGATTTCTTAGAATCGCTTGTATTCCAGTATGTAGGTGGGCAGTACATCCAAAAAATCGAAGTCGAGGACGATTATCACGAGTTAATACCCAAAATCGAAGAGGTTAGGGTGAGACTTTACAAAGGCGTGCTCGACATCACAGTAACGCACAACCCTAGCCAAAATCAAAACTAAGAAAGGGCGATGAATTTGTCTAATATTAGCTCTGGCATAGGAGCAACGCTTACCATCGGCGCAACCAACATCGGTGGATTAACCAAGTTATCCACTCCGCAGATGAAGCGCACCGCCATTGACGTAACGACCCTATCCAGTCCGAACGGGTTCAAGCAGATCATGGCCGGACTTGCAGACGCTGGAACATTTGGCGTTGAAGGTCTTTTTGATACAGCAGATGCCGGGCAAATGACACTGAATGCAAACTTTATTGCTAGTGAAATGGCCTTATGCACGATTACTTTCCCGTCAATCGTAGGAGCGAGTTGGTCTGCAACATGCATGATAAGCGACCTGCAAATGGGTGGAGATTTGGACGTAACAAAGGCGGCAACATTCAAGTGTACGCTGACGATAAACGGCGAACCTTCGTTTGCTACCGTCCCTGCTCCTGCGCTAACAGGACTAACAGCGTCCGGCACAAGTGGCACGTTCTCGCCAAGTTTTAGCGGCTCCACAATGTCATATGGATATGATTTCATTACATCAACGTCGATTGCATTTACACCAACAGCCTCAGAATCGTTGCAATGCACATTGTACGTCGATGGAGTTATCCAAGGTGCTGCATTTACAGTAGGTACAGCATCCCCGGCTATTGCATTTTCAACGGCTGGATCACATTTAGTTTCGCTGGTCATTTCGGGTGCAGGCTACTCTTCGCAAACGTATACCATCACCGCTGTACGTACGACTTAACAGAGGGGCTTGAAACCCCCTCTTCCCTTACATAAAATAAAATGGAGGAATTTAAAATGAGTGCCCAAACTGACATGGCCGCAAAGCTCGCAGCAGATGTAAATGAGCTATTCGATGCACTTGTTGATATAAGGTCAAGACTGGACCAGTTAATTGCTAGTCAGTCCAAAGTGGCGGCATTGGTAAGTAATGTAACTGCCGACATTGCGCCAGAACAAACGAAAATAGGAGGAAAGCAATAATGTTACCAGTAATTTACACACTCGACCAAGATAGAACACTCAGATTAGGTATGAAGGGAATCGCTAAGCTTGAAAAAGTATTTGACCTCAATGTTGATAAATGGAATCTGAAAGAGCTATCCTTCCAGCAGGTCGGGGAAATCCTTGCTGAATCACTTAAACGCGAGCTGCCGGAAATTACTGCCGATAAAGCTATGGATTTAGTTGATGATTACAGCGATCCTAATGCTGCTATCAAGAAAGTATTTGAGTGTATCGCGGCGACATTCCCAAAAAACGAACAACCGGCGGTGGAGAAACCAGTAACGCCGGAACCAGCACCGGAAACTCCGCAGACGATCCTGCAATAGGTTGGGACTGGGAAGTTGTCTATAAAAACGCTATACGAGCAGGAATAAGACCTGATGAGTTTTGGGACTTAACTCCTGTTGAATACAACCTTATTATTGAGGCATATCAAGAAAAGCAAAAAACAGAGTTTTACCGTGACATTCGGAATGACTACTACACAGGGGTTTTTGCTCAAGCGTCCAAGCCGCAAGAGTTTTATGACAGTATCATAGAGGGTATTGACAAAAAACCTCAGACTGGCGAAGAGATATTCAACCTTCTCAAGCAAAAAACCGAAATGCTGAACGGTAGTCGACCTATAATCATTGGCTCGAACTTTAGTATCCCTTTGAAACTCACACCGTCTTTTGATGTTGGCATTTTTAGTTACTTCTACAAAATGCAAAATGATAGCGAGAAACTATTTCAGCCTGACGTAGCGTTGTCGATAGACGGAACGTTATTGAAGCCTAAAGACGGGACATACGCGATCAGACCGGGAATTATGAAGATTAAGTATTGCGGGCAGGTTTATACAATTGTGGCGTTGAGGAGCGGGGTCTAGGCCCTGCTCTTGCCTGTATATTGGAGAGTAATTGGCGGGTTATTGTCTAATGCGCAGGAATGGGAAGGAGGGGTGAATATGAGCGATTACGAGCCAACTATTGACGGAATCGACGAACTTACAGCTAAATTTGAAGAACTCGGCAATGTCTCACAATCTCTTATCACTAAGGCTGCTAAATCAGGTGCAAGTATGGCTATGAATTATGCCTTGGCAAATCTTGTGCCTATCAACCAGCAAGGGGTAGATTTCCTTGGCAGATACGGCAGAACCGAACAGCACATAAGCGGAACATTAAAAAAAGCAATGGCGCTCAAGATAGAAAAAACTCCACAAGGGAAAACGGTGTATAGGATAAAGACAACGTGGTATGCCAGATTCTTCGACCTTGGATTCACGAGCTACAAGGGACCGAGGAGAGTTATACCACGCAAGGGAACTGCTGAACGCGAGGTAGGAATAGCAAATGGTAGTCTGACCGAACGGGAGGGAACGCACTTCCTTCAAAAAGCATTACCCGAACATTTTGAAGAGATAAAGCAGACTATGCTTGGCGAAATAGGAAGCGGCCTTAATAAGGCTATAGCATCAATGACGGTAGGGGGTGATTAAATGGCAGATAATGTAGTCGGAAATATAGTTGCTCGCGTTGGGGCAGATTCTTCGCAACTCCAAACAACCCTAAAAGGCGCACAACAATCCATACTAACATTTAAAAACGAGGCACTCGTTGGCCTAAAAGGAATAGCTATTCCAAAAATGAATACAGATTCGCTTGTTGCTTCAATAGCCGCTGGCCAACGGACAATCGCCGACTTTACTATGCAATCCGGCGAGAATTTACAAGAATTTCAACAACGAGTAAGGCAGACCTTTGCTGATGCTGGCGTGGATATTGGGGTGTACGAAAAAGTCCTACAAAACGCTTCTGATGTCCATGTTGAGTTCGCCAAGGGTGCAGTTAAGAGCTTTACAGCCTCAGCAGATGCGGCAGAAGCGTACACCTCAGCAACAATGACAAAATTCAACAATCTCAAGACAACTTTATCAGAAGCATTTGCCGTGATTGGTGATTCAAGTACAGGCATGGCAATGAAGTTATCAGCAGCTGGCGACATAATTAACACCGCGCTACCTGAATTATTTGCGCTTGGATTAGCAGTTATGTTCATCGACAAAATATATAACGCTGGCAAAGCCATTACTAATTATGCAGCCACTACCCAAGATGCACAGCGACAATTCTCTGCCGCCATGGGTTCAATGGGTGACGATGCAGAAGTGTTCACCAAGAAACTCAGTGATTCTTACGGTGTAGACGAGCAGACACTCAAGGGTATGATGGGCAAGGAATATATGAACGCCAGTATGCAGGGCTTCGACCCCAAGCAAGCGGAGGACATGTCTGAGCACATTACGCAATTATCATATGACTTAGGCAAGCTTCGCGGAGTTGATCCGTCAGAAGTGTTCCAGTCGTTACAGATGGGCATGGAAGGACAAACGAGGGGCTTGAAAAGTCTAGGCATTGAAATAACCGCTACTGACCTTAAGAATCGTGCCTTAAGCGAAGGTGTTATTAAACAAGGCCAGACTATGACGGACGCACAAACTGCGTTAATGGCCTATCAAGCTATTATGGCAAAGACTGGCGACGCGACTGGTTATTACGGCACTCAAGCGGATACTCTCTCGAATAGACAGGCTAAACTTAATGCAGACTGGGAGCAAATGAAGCGTAATTTGTCCGATGCTTTGATTCCGGCATTAACTGAGCTGGAAAAGGTTGGCGCAGACGTTGGAGAAGTATTTATAACGATAGGTGACGACTTAGCCGTTGCTATTCGTTATATTACCGCTTTTGTGGGGGATGTTCGCACTGTATTCGAGGATTTAGTCTCAGGAGATTTTAGCAATATCGGGCAGCAATGGGCCGCTAACTGGTCGAACGCCTTTAGTAATACAGGCACGGCAGCAGATGGGGCAGCAAAGTCTACTGATGGACTTGGCACATCGACGGATGGACTGAATGATAAGCAAAAAGCACTAGGCAAGACGCTGAACGCGAATGTCATGAGCTTCGACCAATTGCATAATATCACGAAGGATACAGGCTCGGGTAATAGCTCAGGTGGCGCAGGAGGCTCGGGTGGCACACCAACACCTCCGGTTGTGCCATCGGGGTTGGCTAATTCGTTGAGTGGGTTGGGGAATGATAAGAATAAAGGATTAGTGATACCCGTTATGTTTGGGCCGATGCCGCCGCCTCCGACCCCTCCCACATCGGCCCCATTTATGATACCTTGCCACATACAGGATCAAACTGAGCCGGTATTCAGTCAGATCCAAGATAAGGTTAGATCATTTGCTCCTAGCTTGGTTAACGTGGACGTTGCGCTGACTGATGATATTAGTTCGGCTTTAGATGCAATTGGAAATAAAGTATCTGATTGGAAAGCTGATTTAATCGCAGATATGAGTGCGGTCGAAAAATCCATATCAAATTGGGAATCAAGCGCAGCGAGTGCATTTGGACAAGTTGGAGAGGTTATTTCAGGATGGGAAACCGCAGCAGAAAAAGAATTTAGCGCCATAAATAATTCGATATCCGCGTGGGAAACTGGCGCTGTAAAAGCTTTTGAATCCGTCGGAAACTCTATCTCCGGCTGGGAAGGTGCCGCCTCGTTGGCGCTCGGCGCGTTCGCAGCAACTTTAGAAAAAGATTTCAATTCGGGTTTCGATTCCGCAGCACAAGCTATCCACTCGTGGGAAACATCGGCAACCTCTGATTTCTCGACCTTTGCGAATAGCGCGAGCTCAGCCATGTCATTGTTCGGAACAGAATTCCAAAACGCGTGGAACGCTACCCTTGGTGCAACTGAATCCATGGTATCAACTTGGGCGGTGAAGGTTGAGCAATCATTTTCCTCCGCTGTCAGCAGTGCGATGTCATCTATAGCATCCTTAGCGAGTGCGGCAGGTCAAACAATATCAAACGTTGGTACAGGGATAGGGAATTGGGCCAGCAATAATAAAGGTGTCTTGGCCGCGGCTGGACTAGCTGGGCTAACTGTCGCGACTGGTGGAACAGACTTGATTGCAGGAGGAATTGCGGCAGCCGGAACGGCATTGGCTGGCGTTGGTGCTAGTATTGCTTCGTCGGCAATTCCTGCGCTTGCATCAGGTGGAGTTGTGACCGCACCGCAATTAGCAATGATTGGGGAGGCTGGCCCCGAAGCAGTAATACCTCTCGGGCAACTTGGAAGCATAATTAGTAGCAACTCCAATCCTAGTACATCAGGGAGCGGTGGTAATTCTGGTCAATCGCAAATGATGCAAGTTAACGTGAGTATCGACGGGCGCACGTTTGCGAGAATCATAAGACCCTATACGGTGAATGAGAATGATAGAATTTCGACGAATCAGGGTTACGATTCGAGTTTTAACTATCCAAAGTAGCAATAAAATAACCTCAGTCCGCTAAATTAACGAATTGAGGTTATTTTTATCAAGTGTTAGATTGTGGGGCCATCTCTATTATATATGCGTTTATTTCTGGAATCGTTATGTCAACCTTCATTGCTGATGTGTATGTTTTTCGACCCGTAACGGATCCCCATATATTCACGATGTCTTTTTCGAGGAAGCGTTTCTCTCCTTGCTTGTAAGTGTAATCTACCCATACTGTGTCTTTATAAATTCCGTATTGACCTTTAGTCATATTTACCCGCATTATGATTTGATTATTAGGCCCTTCTTCGATTTGTATCACTTGGCCTGTGAGTATTGTTTTTTTACCAACGTAATCTTCAGTCTGGCGGGCTATGTCGTCATAAGGAATAGTAATACTTTGGGTTTTGAAATCGGCGGGACTTAACGTAGCGACTTGTTTTGTAACAGGAACGTTATTAGTCGTCGAGCTAGGAAGATGGCAAGCAACAAGTATGACCATAACAACGAAGATAAGGAGTATGGCAACCACTAACCATTTAATAATTGATACTACCTTACTTCCGATCGAGTTATTCTTAAAATACCGTTTATATTCTCTCTTAGCAATAGGCCTTGCTTTAGTATTTGTATCCAATAGCCAATGCCCACACTTAAGGCAGTAATTCGTTGACAACGGGTTTGGCGTATCGCAAATAGGGCAAACGTAACCTACTATTTCATCATTCATAGCTTTCCTCCAACTTCTAATATTTCCCTCATCATACAGCTATGGACAAGGTTATGTAAAGAGTTTTATTTGCATAATTTACCTTGACCATGTCGTATGCTGTCGTGTATAATATACATGTAGGTATATGAAAGGGTGTGAGAGGTGGATAAGGAATTTATCTCGGTTGACAAGTTATGCGAATGGCTTGAGATTAGCAGAAGAACAAGTGAGCGATGGCGAAAAGCCGGTATGCCTTTCATTAAGCAAGGAAACATCATTAGATTTGACAAGGATGCTGTCTCAGAATGGCTCAAAACTAAAGAAAGACAAAATTAAAGGAAGATTCGCTCTCCGACCAAGAACAACGAATCTTCCAAACAACTAAAACCAACCTTAATAAAGGCTTACTTTGTTACAAGTATAACAGAATGAATGCTCTTTTATCAAGTGTTGGCAAATAAAGGAGCGAAAAGAAAGTGAATAATTTAATAATCAAAGAATTTAACGGAACCAAAGTTCACACCTTTATCTGGAATGGAAAACCATGCTGGATAGCTAGTGAAGTTGTATCATTACTCGATTATGCAGACGCTTCGAAAACTATTCAAGATTGCATCAGCGCAGAGGAATTCGAACTAGGTGTCGAGTATGATGTATTGAGAGGCGAGGTCCTTAAGTCTTTCAAGGAAATGGTAAAAAGTGCTACTACTTCTATGGTAGTACCAAACAAAACAACCCAATTAACCATATTCTACGAAGACGGCCTCTATGGTTTCCTCCAATACACCGACAAGCCTATGGGTATTCAATTCAGAAAATGGATACGCCGTGATGTTCTACCTGAAATACGTCAAACTGGCGCATATGTGGCGGACAAGTCTAAACTAATCGAAATGACAGAATACCAAAAGAGCGCATCAAAAACCAGAGAGGCAAACGCTAGAGCTCGCGAAGCCGCTATTCTTCTGAAAATAGCTGGGGGATATGACGGAACATATAGACAAGTTCTAGAAAGCCATGCGACTAAAATTATCACAGGTGAATTCCTGCTACCGTTGCCCGAAGCTGGCATGAAAACATTTTCAGCAACAGACATAGGTAAGGAGTTAGGGATAAGCGCCAACATGGTTGGGATACTCGCGAATAGACATGGCCTTAAAACTGAGGAATACGGAAAGTTATTCCATGATAAATCAAGGAGTAGCAGTAAGGAGGTGGAAACTTTTAGATATTACGAAAACGTTATACCTGTACTTAGGAATTTGAACACATCGAGCGTTACTGGATAGGCTGGATTCCTTCAAGGACTTTGGTGTAATCCAAAAAAGTTCAACCGCTGTCATGGCGGTTTTTCTTATACCTAAAATGAAAGGATGTGATGCCGTGGCAACTATAACCGTTAATGGAACAAACGTACCGGAGGCGTCTAAGATCACAAACTCAATTTATATGATTGGCGACAGCAAACGCAACGCAGCAGGCACAATGAACCTCCAGTACATCGCCAACAAACGCAAGTACACCGTCGAATGGGGCACAATGACAGCGGCCCAACTCTCATCCATGATCGCGCTCGTAAAATCCAGCACTCCCCAATTCACCGCAACGATCCTTGACCCAGGTGTAAGTGGAGGAAGTTACACAGGACAATTCTATGCTGGAGATATAACTTATGAGGACGTTAAAATCGACGCTTATCAAGTAGTCACTTTCCAGCAGATAAAATGTGATCTGATTGAGATATAAAATAGGAGGTGGTGAGAGAAGGTGAATAGGTGCTAAACGTATCTCAAAACTTCAACAACTCTATTTCTGCTTTCCCACGCACAATGTCGGCGCTCGTTGAATTCGACATGGTGGATGTGGCAGCACAAAATAACTGCACACCAACAGCCACATCAATAGCGGGCGTAGGAGGCGTTGCAGAAGTCACAGATGGCCTATCTCAAATCCGTAAATATATGAGTGAAGAGAACAACTACCTCCTTTTGGACGGTAGTTTTTTTACGCCCCCAAAGCCGACAGATGTTGATACATCGGATTCGGTCGGATGGTGGAGCGCGGTCCTCTCGGATGCAAACGGTAACTTCGCCACACCTCCAGTGCTTACCTTGACGCAATCAGCGCCGTTTACAAGCCTTGGGCTAACCTTCGTGTTTTCCCCACTCACTGGGGATTATTGCAATTCAATTCAGATTGTGACTACCGATAGTAGCTCTAATCAAGTCACCTATAACGTCAATCCAACATCGGCGAACTACTTCTTCTCGCAACAACTTAATAACATCGTTCAAGTAGTTATTACTTTTAACAGCACGAACGCTCCCTTGCGCCGTGTACATTTATCCGAGGTATTATTCGGAGAACAATTTCTCTGGACAGGCAACAACCTCTTTGATCTTGATGTGTTAGAAGAACTTGACCCATTAGGCAACAGCGCTCCGCCTAAAGAGGCTCATGCGAGCATTGCCAACAACTTAAATAATTTCAATCTCTATCTTGGTAATTTGCAGAAGAAACAGCCTCTTAAACCATCGCTTAACCTCATATACGCCAATGGAGCAACAGAGACAGTGCCATTGGGTACTTTCTATCTATATAACTGGTTAAACGATGCCAACTATCTATCATCGACCCTCTACGCAAGGGACCTGCTCGACATTGCCGATGGAACAACCTATTATGCCTTTGGATACACAGGCAGCCCCATAACGCTTTATGCATTAGCCGTGGCAGTAATTACGGATTTTCAGTCTCAGGCGGGCATGAAAATAGCCTATCAGATCGACACGGCACTACAAGGTATCAGTACGAGCGGAGTGCTATCGGCTATGTCTCACCATGACGCCTTAATGTATATTGCTCAGGCGGGCATGGCGGTTGTTTATGTGGATAGGTACAATGTCCTGCATATTAGACAATCGGCAAGTCAGATGCCATTAAATACGATGCCTTACACAGAAGAACTAACGTTGTCTATGCAAGAAACCTATCCCAAGATTGCAATTCAGGACCCTTACAATTACTTTACGCTGAATATCTACTCGAACACTGTGGATAGTGCAGTAAGTAATGTTTATACGGGCAACGTGACAGTTAACAGCACTATCACAACATGGGTAACTTATACCACTCCTGCTACTCCTGCGTCATGTGCGGAGCCTGGCAACTGTACGATAACGGGCGGAACGCTTGTAGGCGCCACGTATTACGCCAATGCAGCCCAGTTAACTATAACCGGGTCCGGTTCAGTCGGTATATCCATTTCAGGACTTACGATCACGGGTACATCCATTCAGCAAATTGTCAATAATTCGGGAAGCCAACCCAGTAATGAAGTTGATCTCGATAACCCTCTTGTCACAGATGCAACCATGGCGACAAATATACTAAATTGGTATGCCGCCGAATGTAGTAATGTTTATCTGTACGAAGTTGAAAGCTGGATGGACCCATCCCTTGAGTGCGGAGACGTAATGTTTTGGGATTCGCAATATGCAACAGCTCAGAAGCAAGCGAAGATTATTCGGCAGGAATTTAGGTTTAACGGAACTCTGTCAGGGACGCTAAACGGTAAGGGATGGGGAGCTAGGACTATTAATGGATCAGGTTCAATAAGCTCAACTAGCAGTTTGGTTGATAACGGAGCGGGTAACGTGGTATATGGATCAGGATCAATTAGCGCCGTGAGTAGTTTAGTTGATAACGGCGCCAGTAGTACGGTATATGGTTCTGGCTCCATTAGTTCCGTGGGTAGTTTAACTAACAGCGGTTCTAGCATATCGACCAATATCCATGTTACAGGTGTTACGGTAACTCCAGCTACTTCAAATCTTACAGTAGGGGGCACTCAGCAACTAACAACTACGGTTACTCCATCTAATGCAACTAACCCAACTATATACTATACAACCGATAATTCAGCTATAGCAACGGTATCGAGTACGGGATTGATAACCGCTGTTGGAACTGGTTCGGTAAATGTGTATGCGAGGGCTAATGATGGCGGATTTAATTGTAATTGTTATGTTACTGTGAGCGCGGCTGTAGTACCTGTTTACGGTTCGGGTTCAATATCTTCCTTTGGTTCTCTATCAAATTCAGGCTCTAGTATAAACATTCCAGTAACATGGGTAAGCGTAACCCCGGGATCTGCGAATCTAACTGTCGGGGGAACACAGCAGCTTTATTACACCTTAACACCCTCTAACGCAACCAATCCTTCGGTTTATTACACTACTGATAATTCAGCCATAGCTTCTGTATCCAGCTCAGGATTAATAACGGCTGTAAGCCCCGGCTCCGTAAATGTATATGTAAGATCATATGATGGTGGATTTAATAGCAATTGCTATGTTACGGTCAGTGCGGCTACTATTTCAGTAACGGGAGTAACCATAAGTCCTTCCAATATCAATCTAGTGTGTAACGGTAGTCCGAACACAGGGCAGTATACAGCTACAGTATCCCCGTCGAACGCTACAAATCAAAGCGTGACGTGGTCGAGTACAGATACTACTGTGGCAACAGTATCAAGCACAGGATTCGTGACAGCAGTAGGAGGTAAGACAGGTATTCCTTCAATAACGGTTAGAACCTCAGACGGAGGATATACTGCTTCTAGTTCGGCAAATGTAGGTGCTCAAGTAACAGGGATAACCCTTACCTCATCTTCAAATATTAGCCTCTCCTATGGAAGTACAAGTCAAATGACCTATGCCATAGCCCCTACCTATGCCACTAATCAAAATGTAACCTATTTAAGCTCGAATACATCCATAGCAACGGTGTCGAGTACGGGATTGATAACCGCTGTTGGAACTAGCGGAGCTTATTGTTTTGTATACGTACTAGCCTATGGAGGAAGTCCCTCCGCGGGAACTACCGTTACAGTAATTTAGTCCAAGAAAGGATGTATATAAATGCCATTTTGCAGCGGTTAGTGCCGGGGTCGTATCAGTTGGCGTTCATACTTTTGATGGTGGTTACGCAGGTGCTTGTTTAGTTACGGTTACCGCGCCTGTGGTATATTCAACCGTCTACGGATCGGGGTCAATTAATTCCGTGAGTAGCCTAACGAATTCAGGATCAACGATTTAATTAAGAAGGGGTGAAATTAAATGGGCTTTGCAGCCACCTTGGATGTTATGTTTTTGGGGTCATTTTTTAATAGTGATAATGTTATATACGCTGAAGAGTTTACCTTAACACCACCCACTCTATGTATAGCACTATCAACCACAACACCAGTACCGACTTACGAAGCTTGGAATTTCAACGAACCAACTACGGGCGGTTATGCCAGAGTATCTTGCCCAGGCACTCAAGCAAATTGGAACCCAAATTGGACTGGCGGTAATCCGGTAAGTCCCGCTAGTGTATCAAACAAAAACGCTATCAGTTTCCCTGTTGCCACTTCGAACTGGAATGCTCCTGTTACGTATTGGGGAATATTTAGTACGGGTACGTTGATTGCTTTTGGCCAAGTGAACTCTACCCTGTCTTCAACAACCATAACAACAGGCGAAACTCTAACCTTCAACGCTGGTCAACTTACCGTAACGCTAACTTAATCAGGATGAGGTGACGAAGTGCATTCAGTAGCCAACAACTTTTCAACAACTCTATCCTCCGCTATGACTTCATCACAGACGACCTTGACGCTGACAACAAGCCCTTCCTTAGCGTATCCCTACTATCTAACCATTGGGGTAGACCCGCTTAACAGCCCTAGCGCCTGTGAGATAGTCGAGGTAACAGCAACGGGGATTAATCGTGCGCAACAGGGCACCGCGGCGCAAACGTTTGCCAGTGGAACGAAGGTTCAATTATTATTAACATCAGGCCATATTTTAGAATTACAGAACGGAGGGGCGATACTTATCGCTCCTTCTAATTCTTTGCAGAAGAGTAGGGCTAACTACATTTTAGATGGTACAACTGACACCGCTGTGATTAATGGCATTATTAGTTCGCTTACTAATGGCGGTAAGTTATTTTTTCTAGATGGAACAATTAACTTGCACGCTCCCATTAATATGATGTCAAATATAGTCCTTGAGGGTTCAGGAACGGCAACTGTATTTTTAGCCGTAGGAGACATAAACGCATTTCAGAATACGGCTATGATGATTAATGCGGCAATGCTTAACTTTGTAATTAACATGAATAACGGTGTCAATACCTTTGTTAATGGCGGCGTTGCTCTATACCTAACAATGTCTCAATCTACTGTTAACAACGTTACTACTCAAGGTACGGTTCATAGTCTGTTGCTAAATTGGGATGCTACCGCGTCAAACAACCTCGGTTATTTAAACAGAATCCAATATTGTAATTTCGAGGCTAGTACGCTCGAAGGGGTTTTGTGGGGATACAGAACTACTGATTCTTGGTTTTGCTACAATAATATAGGATCTTCAGGCGCAAATCTTAGTATCCAAGGCGGGTCGTGCAGGTTTATTGGAAATCATTTCGATGGCAATCCAGTCAATAATTTGTTAATCCAAAATGGGGCTACTTGCCTACTATTTGCCAATAATATTTTTGAAAATGCACAGCAACATTCAATATACTTACCTATCGGCGCTTGGGCAGGTGCCACTAATCATAAAATATCATTTGTAAATAACATAATCAGGAATTGTGGAACGTCTGGAGCGGTTTATGACTTGATTTACATTGCGGCGGCATCGCTCACGGATACTTCCACTGAAATAGTTATTTCGGGCAATCAAATGTATAAGGACAATTCGAGTAACGATGTCCGATACGCGGTTAATCTTACAAATGTAGTTGGAGTAACTATTATAGGCAACAGTTTTAATGGATATACAGGCGCTACTCCAGTCGCAATGGCCAGTGGTTCTGTTACCAACTATGAGGTAATAGGTAATTGCGGTAACAACGGGGTTACTACTTATTAGCGTTCGTGCGAGGTGGGACAAGTGCTAAACACATCTCAATTAAACACAACTCAATTAGATGCAGTACTATCAGTAGGAGGAGGAGGACACGTTCCCGGCACTCCTTGGACGGCTCAAGATTATTTCAACTACTCCGACTGGAATTATATAGAAAGTAATATTGTCTCTATCGCGGCACTCCTGCAAAAACGAGGCTACACTTTAAATCTAACAACGATAACCAATCGCACAGACGGAAGCACTCTCGACTTCTACGATTCCCTAAACCGAATCGAGGGTAATATCTTGGCGCTTTTTAACTGCTATGGAATTGCTCCTCCTGGATGGATTACACCTAAAACAACTTGGACGTTTAATCAACCCTTTTCTTACGTAGACACAAATCGAATTGAAGGAAACGAGTTGGCCCTTTATAACTTAGTGACCGGCGCAATGGTGGAATCCCTATTCTGCGGTCAGAACTTAGCTATATGCGGTTTGGGTTGGCACAACTAGAAAGGAGAAGATATGAGTTATAACCCTACCAATTGGCTCGATAGAATATCAGCAAATCCTGGACAATTTACGGCAACTGGAAGTGTACCTGGCAATGTAATTCTATCTCTGAATGACAGCCCGACACAGGCAGGGACGCAATTTACAGCGGCGCATATGAACAATATCGAATCAGGGATAGCGGCACTTGACGAAGGGAATATAACCGGTCCTATTTCCACAGTTGGGATAGCAGGCGCAACGGCAACAAGCCGATATGTTGGAGCTACTACAAGCGGAGCGCCGACAACGGGAACATTCTTAGTTGGGGACTGGGCGATCGATCAATCCGGATTTATTTGGATATGCGTCACGGCAGGAACACCCGGAACATGGGCGAAGCCAGGGAATACAGGGTATCAAATAATTACTTCTACTGGAATATTTATCGTGCCTCTCGGGATTGTTTGCATTTATGTTGAACTCATCGGTGGCGGAGGTGGCGGGGCAGGAGCAACAGGCGGAATATACGCACAGGGCGCAGCTGGAGCAGGCGCTGGGGGCTACGTGGCTGGATGGCTACATGTAACGCCACTACAGGTAATAACTGGTGTCATTGGAGCGGGAGGAACGGCAGGAAATGGTAGCTCGACAGGGATCGGGGCAGCTGGGGGAGTTGGAGGGAGCACAACTTTCTTGACCTTCACTGCGTATGGGGGAAATCAATCACTTCCAGGGGCAGGCGCGGCATCCACGGCAGGTGTGGGCGGACTAGGTTTGGGTGCCCCACTCATTACGCAAGGACAAACAGGCAATCAGGTATCCACTCCACCAGGCGGCCTAGGTGGCAATGCCGCTAATGGAGCATATACTTATGGGGAAGGTGGGCAAGGTGGGAGTGGTCAAAATAACAATGTAGGAACAAATGGGGTAGCTGGCGGCAACGGTGCAATTATAGTGACGTGGTAGAACACCTTGGATGGTGCCGAACGCTAGATAAAAAGGAGATGATTATATGGCAGTGATTGAAGTAGTTCGTAGTGGAGGCGTGCTCTATCCGCGTGATTACGAATGCTATACGGCAGACACTAAGCCTCTTGTCGATGCGAATGGGCATCCGTTGCAAGCAGGATCAACCTGTAAGGTACTAGACGGCGTAGGCGGCACATGGAATTTCGATGGAACAGCATGGCAACCGCCTGTTCCTCAGCAAATGACCATTACTGGGAGTTTAACGAACGTCTCTTGCGTAACTCAAGATAGCTCATCAAACTCTCCGCAAACTCTTACAATCGCAAGCGTAACAGGTAAAAGCATCTACGTAACAGCTATTGAGGTAGTAATCTCAGGAGGTAGCGCAGGAAATGACATAAAAGCATTAATCAAAGATGGATCGGCTATAAACTGGAAAGAAGTTATCGGCAGTGGTGCAAGTAGTGGCACTAGGTGTGGGTGGGAATCTGCAATACCTGTAAAAATGACCGCTATTGGTGATAGCTTAACTCTCGTCATTGATGCTGGCGGTACAGGTGTTGTTACGACTGCTAATATCGCCTTTGGCGCGATGTAAGGCGGGTGATGATATGTTTTTTGGACTGATTGGAGAAAACCAAAAACCACCTATTGTCACAAACGGTTTGGTGTTGTGGTTGGATGGTCATTCGTTTTCAAACTCCCCACCAACTACTACATGGGTGGATAACAGTGGTAATAACCACAACGGCATCCCTGCTAACTTCGGTTACACATCGACAAGTGGTTCAGATGGGGGCAATGGTGTAGCGTTTGACGGAGTAGACGACAACATCCCGATACCATCTCTTGTTAATACGGCTATGCCTCAAACTTTTACATTTGAAATTATGTTATCCACGAAGAGAACATCAGGGGCAGCTTTTGATACAATCGGAGGTTATGATTACAATAATGGTTTTGTACTTTATATGGCACAATCAGGGTTAGTACCTACCGTAAGAGTGTTTACTAACGGTGTAGCGACTAATATATCCGGCGCTAACTTAATTACAGGGGTCAAGACACATATCGTTGTAACTTATGATGGCAATACATTGAGTATTTATAGTAATGGCATATTGATATCGTCTGCATTAGCTACAGGGACATTTCTTACTCCAACTAATAATTATTGTTTGGGTTACGCAGCCGATAGGCCTGCTAATTTTTGGTACGGAAATATTTATATGAACCGTCTGTATAACAGGGCATTAAGCGCATCAGAAGTGCTTAAAAACTATAACGCTTCAAAATAAATTTAGGAGGCAACTAAAAATGATTGTAAATTTACACGTAACTCAAAAAGTAACAAACGAAAATGGTACAACTTCAATCTCATTTACACCGTCTATCGTTGACCCAACAGGAACTATACACCTACAATGTTCGGGAGTGTTCGTAACCCTGCCTACTGCTTTAGACGTTTTTAAAATAGGCGTAGATTACCAAAGCGGTAATTATGCAGAAGTAGCGACAGTGCCAGTAACGGGCGTAAGCGTTTCCCCTCCAACATTTACAATCGCAGATGGCACGACACAACAACTTACACCTGTTGTTACGCCTACCAATGCAACCAATCAAGGGTTAATTTATATCAGTACAAATACAGCTATTGCAACTGTGTCGAGTTCAGGGTTAATATCTGCTGTAGCGATAGGTACGGTCGATGTGATGATTGCAACCGTTGACGGTAATTTTGTTGCTACGGTAGCTGTTATGGTTCAATAAGTGGTTCGCTAAAGACACGATATAAGTAAAGTCCTGTATTAACAACGCAAAAACCAGAGCGCCATGGTATAATAACCGCGACACTCCGGTGTTATCTTAAGCACTCGTTCGGCTGCCAGGCTAAGGACGGGTGCTTTCCTGTGCGTTCAACTCGCTACGGTACGATTCGTGCTTTTTATCTTGCTCCATTTCGCCCATCATCTCGGTAACGTGTATACAGATATGGACCTTTAAGTCATTGCTGATATCCTTCTCTGCGTCAGTAAATAAACGCTCCCTGAGTTCGCTCCATAATTTTTCGTAATCCATAATTATTCCTCCTTCGCACTGTGCGTTCTGTGGGCAAACATCCATTTATCGAGCGGCTTAGAGTAGTAGTACTCTTTGCCACATTTATTGCAGGTGCAGTTTTGATTACACTTGGGTTGCTTTGGTGTATGACTACAGGTGCAGGTTAGTTGTTTCATGAGGTTTACTCCTTGCGCCGGTATTTGTCCAGCTGGCCTTTTTAGTCGAGTTGGTTAACCAAGCATTTTGCGTATTCGTATCCGTGCATATATGCGTCAAATAAAGTGTTTATGTACCCATCGGTATACCAAACGCCCTTTATTCCTGAGTTGTCCCTTTCTACAATGTGTCCGTAGGTTATGTCTTTTGCATTTTTCTCAAACTGAATCATTAGGTCATGGAATTCCTTGTCGCTCTTTACCATCTTTGCTTCCTCCTCTGTTTTTGATCTTAACTTATTATAACATGCCTCAAAATGCTTTACAATAGATAATTTAAGGTATTGCAAAATATTTTTAATGCTGTATAATTACTTTAAGGAGTGATCGATATGGCTGAGAGAGGGAGGCCAATTAAGTCAGATAAGAAAATTCGTGAGGCAATTTACTTTGAACCAGAAATATTGGCTTGGTTACAGGAAAAAGCTGAGAAGCAAAGGCGCACAGTGAGCGTGATTGTTAATATTTTGATTGAAAAAGAAAAGAACGCCGGGAATTAACCCTGGCGTTGGTCGTTTACACCTTAACCCCAACACGGGGTTATTTTTATTGTCTGAAGGGAGGGAAGAAGATGTTAGATTTACACATAGGCGATCTCGTCCTTGTTCGCGGCAAGGGTATAATCAGCGAAGCAATAGAACGCGTCGAAAACTCCTGTTATAGCCACGTGGCGGGCTATGTAGGACACGGCGAGCTTATAGAAGCCGAAGGTCTTAGGCGTACGGGTTATGCCCGCGTGAGCAAGTACAAGGGCTGTGCGGACGTGTTTCGTTACAACAACCTAACCCGCGAGCAACGATGGAGAATACTCGAATTAGCCACATACAGCGTCGGCGAGAGATATGACTGGTGGTTAGATTTTATCGAGTTTATGAGATACACGTTTGGCGTGATTGTGCCGTATCGCGAACCGCCGAACTTGAGGATTTGCTCGAACTTATGGGCCGGTATCTACAGCGATACTGACATTGATCTCTGCCCGGGGATCAAGTACCCAACGCCAAAGGATGTCTCGGGGTCAAAACTCTTAACTTATATCGGATCATTCTAACAGGTAGCAAGTAAAAGAGGTGAAAAGGGGATGATCAAGTGGATCAAACAACCGTCTCGTACATTGTAGCCGCAGGGTCGATTTGTGGCATCATATCTGCCTATTGGGGATATTCTCGGGGCGCAAAAAAAGACACATACTCAGCAGGGGCTAAGACCGGGGAGCAACAGGCTGATATTACTTACATCAAGCAACGCACAGACGACATACTCCTCGAACAGCGGGACACAAACCGCAAGCTGGAAGGTCATTCCACCCAACTCTCTGATCATGCCGTAGCAATTGCGCGAATCGATGAATCTACCAAGTCGGCTCATTTGCGGCTGAATCAGTTGTGCAACGAGAAGGGGAATGGGCAATGATTGCACACGAAATGAAACGAACGCTACACGAGGTTATCATTGACCCCAACACAATCGAACGCACTGAGAGCGCAGAATTTCGCAAGTCAAAAGCCCGTCTGAAAGAGGATGGGCATTACTTTTGCTATATTTGCGGCACAACCGAGGATCTTCAGTCTCATCATCAGGCAGAATGGATGTTTTCCAGCATTATAAATTTTGACAAGCTGAAAACATTCGTCGAAGAGTGGGACATTTATGGCTACGGGAGGCTCCTGAAGAATCAACCACTAACCACCGTGGATGATGTTAGGTGCCTCGTTTGTCTCTGCCAGAGCCATCACACTGGCGTAGATCATGAGGATGGTGGTAGTGGAACAGGCATCCATGACATGACGTTTCCGTCTTGGATTATGCAGAAATTGGCAAAGGATAACGAAAATCCAGTACCAGAATGTGGAGAAACAGCAGAGAAGGTGTTAAAAGATATTGAATCAGCACCATGCGGTGACACACCCCAATGAATTAATCAATGAAGCCAAGCAATGCGAAAAGAAGATCGCTCGCTTGAATGACCATCTAATCGACTGGCTTACAGATCACATCTTGGCTAGTCGGATAATGTTTAACTTAGCATTTATCCTGCCGTTGATGGTCCTGCCCCTGCCCGACTGGACGAAGGTACTGCTCGCTGTAATCTCGTCAAACTGGATACAGTGGTGGGCGCTTCCAGCATTACAGAGAAGCCAGAACAAAGCTCAGGCCCGTCAGGATGCTAAGGCAGATGTGGACCATAAAGCGTTGACGCATATTGCCCATACATTAGACCTGCAAACGGAGATGCTTAAAAGTTTAAAGGATGGTGTATCAAAATGAAACTAGGTAAAAAACCATTTAAACCAAGTCACAAAGACCTGCTCTATAAAAATTACAGAGGTACTGCCTTACCACCTATCCCTGCAACATTCGGACATCAAGCACTCGTAAGTAATTACGGCATGTTGGCGAATGACACCCTTGGAGATTGTGTTATCGCAGGTAGCGACCATGCCGTAGAGCTTTGGACAGCAGAAGGAAGTAAGCAAGCACAATTTACCGATGCCAACGCAATTGCTGACTATTCGGCCATCACGGGATATAACCCGAATGATCCAAACTCTGACCAGGGCACCGATATTAGGACAGCGCTCGAATACATGCGGACAACGGGTATGATCGACGCGAACGGCATACGCCATAAGATCGGCGCTTATCTCGCCTTAGACCAAACTAATTTCAATGAAATTCTCGAAGCGGCTTTCTTGCTGTCAGATGTAAAACTGGGCATACAAGTGCCATCCACAGCGCAGGACCAGTTTAGCGCTGGACAACCATGGACAGTCGTTCCGGGTGCGACGATCGAAGGCGGTCATGACGTAGAGTTTGACGGCTGGGATGGAACTTGGATAAGCGTTATAACGTGGGGTGCAGTACAAAAAATGTCCAAGGAGTTTTTCGAGACTTATTGCGATGAGGCTTGGGCTCAACTTTCGACGGAAATGCTGAACGGTCAGGGCCTGTCGCTCGAAGGTTTTAATCTCACACAACTGCAGGCTGATCTCGCAGCGCTGACAAGTGTAACTCCTGCACCCGCACTAGTGGATTACTTTGTCCGTGTAACAGGCTTAACAAAAGCACAAGCAGACAGCGTTGCGGCTGGATTGGCGACAATGGGAGTGGAGGAAGGGCCCGAGGAAGCAACTGGGGTTACATTTTACGTCGAAGTGAACGGGATCACGAAGGATCAAGCTGATTTTGTGGTAACTAATCTTGAAAACGAAGGTTATAAGGTCGAGACGGGGCAAAAGTAATGGAAGCGATAGATTGTGCAGCAACTTTAACCGCGGCAATAGTAACAGTCCTAAAAGCTGATGGAGTAGTGGCCGTAGGCCGCTACCTCACTGGCGATTACGCATTAACTCCAACCGAACTCACAGCCATCCACAATGCAAGCTTATCCGTATTCCTCATCTTTGAAACAAATCCCACAACCGCATCCTATTTCACCTACAATCAAGGCATATCAGACGCAGCACAAGCCATAACAGCTGCCGTCAACCTCAGAGCACCAAACGGCATAGCGATATATTTCACGGTTGACTTCGACGCACAATCTACTGATATGGGAGCCATAGTGGACTATTTCCAGGGCGTGGGCGATGGATTAGGGAGCAAATACCTCTTAGGAGTTTACGGCTCTTACGCGGTCATGCAAGCCCTTGACGTTGACCGCTATTGGCAGACATATGCGTGGTCAGGCGGTGAGATACACGAGGGCAATGACATTTATCAGTATCAAAACGATACTCAAATAGCGGGTATCAGTGTTGACCTAAACGAAATTAATTACGGTTCTGGCTGTTGGCCGGAGATTGGAGGAAGTATGAATTACTTAGTGCTTTATTATGGAGACGCAGATTTACCGATTGCGGCAGACTTGGCATTGAAGCTTAATTGCCCGATTGTACAGGCTAGTTTTGCGACTCCTGCATTGTTAGCTATGGCGACAACTAAGTATCAGGTTGGGGGTTCTAGTGCACCCAGTGGGGTTGCGTTGCTGGCTGGTGCTGATCGGTGGGCAACGATGAAAGCTGTGTTGGGAGTGGTGGGGTAATGAGTATGTGGGGGATAACCGATAAAGATGCCAAAATAATTGATACTCTCATCAAGGTTGTTATTGCTCTTGGGATGATTGGGGGCGGGGCAACCTGCTATGGGATTTTTAGATTAGTGAAATGGTCGATGGGGCTATAATTAGGTATGCATTTGTCGAAATGAAAAACTGAAAGAAGGAAAAGCAAATGCAATATATTGGAGTAAAAATTATTCATGCCGAACCAATGACTGTTGCGGAGTATAACGAGCAAGTAAGACCCCTGGTTTATTCTGGAGAATGCCAAGACGGCTACAAGGTTATTTGCGAGGATGATTATGTAAGTTGGTCGCCTAAAGATGTGTTCGAGGCGGCCTACCGCCAAACTGATGGTATGACGTTTGGATTGGCGATTGAAGCCATGAAAAAGGGTTTTAAGGTTGCTCGTCAGGGTTGGAACGGTAAAGCAATGTGGATTGCAATTTCTCACCCCGAAGCCAACAGCTTGAAAGCTGAAGGATTCTGGAATAAACACAGTCGGAAATTCGCTGAGGAAAATGGCGGGAGCGCGGACGTTTTGCCATACATCATCATGAAAACGGCAGATAATAAAATTCTTATGGGCTGGTTAGCGTCACAAACCGATATGCTCGTCGAAGACTGGACCATAATCGAATAAGCAACCTTTCCCAATCCCGGCATATTGGGATTTATAAAAACAAAGCAGGTCGTAATGGCCTGCTTTTATATTTGCCGAAATTAAATTTAAGGAGGAATTATCATGGATGAGAATGAATTGGAAAACCGTTTTACTTATCATGACCCGAAAGATGGGCAAGCACAAAGGTTCGAGGAAATTAGGGGCATGGGCAAAGCATTTGCTGAGATAATTTTAACGTTATGCCCACCCTCAAGAGAACAATCCTTAGCCATAACCGCTATTGAAGAAGCAGTTATGTGGGGAAATGCGAGCATAGCTCGGCGCGAATAAATAGCCTTTGTGCATAATACCTAGTCGCTTTAATAACAACCCATCACACCAACTCTTATTAAAACAAAAGGGGGATATCTTTAATATGGATATGACAACAATAACTCAAGGTGTAAACATCGCCGCAAGTCTCGCCGTAGCCGTAATCGTCGCCATCATCGGCAAGCTACACATCTCATCCAAACAACTCGCCACAGCAGGAGAACTCGCAACAGAAGCGGTCAACTTCGCCGCTCAATACGCAGAAAAGCACGGTGTAACACTGGGCTCAGGAAAATATGTTGCTGCACTTGCATCGGTCAAGGAACTTGCTAAAAAAGCAGGAATTAGCCTTACAGATTCGCAATGGGAAACACTTATCGAGAGTGCGTACAAAAAAGCTAAAGATGAACTTGCACAGTTAGTTGGGACCGCTACACCTTATACTGAGGAAAAAATTAACGCCATGATTACGGCTGCAGTACAGAAGATTGCTCCTGATGCACTCGGTATTGTTAGTGTTGTACAGCAGGAGTTGAGTAAGATACAATGGGCTCCTGTTGTTAAGCCTGTTGTGGTTACTCCTGTTGTCGAAGAGAAGGAAGAACAAACTGCATAATTGACATAATAAAAGCCCGTTCTTTCCTTAATTGGAGAGGGCGGCTTTTTTATTTACTCTTATATGAAAGAAACTCTGTACAAGCCATAAATTACCTGATATACTATAGGTAATTACATAAACAAAGCCCCCAACTCTTGGACAAGTTGAGGACTTCTGGCGTTTACCTGAATCAGCAGGAAAAACACTTAATACTATTATACATTCTAAGGCAACTTAGGACAAGTGTAAATTAAGGAATTTTCAGCGACAGGCCGTCAAGGGTTTGTCGCTTTGTGTTTGTCTAGTGGAAGTATAAACACACTATAAACTATATGCAGTTACCGGCTGCTTATAACCAAACTGGTGGCGCAAGCGAGATAATTCCTAGTTTTGTCTATGACCTTGCGTTGGGCGATGGCGGCCCTTAAACGGCATACAGGAGGTTAAAATAGCGGTCAGCATGTGACGTGTTGACGGGGTGTACGCACATTCCACTCTATGGGCGCGTTAGTAGAGTAGCGTATATTTGCGAGAGCAACATATCAACTAGGTTTGAGATATCCGAGGAACCGACACACGGATAAATTAAAATATGCTTCTCTCATTCTTGGATTTTGGACTAAAACAGTCCATTTTCTTCGAATGAGGGGCATAACTTTGTCCTTCCTCCGGCCCCTCTACCGGATCTTCTTTAAGAACGTATATAAGGAGTGTTTGTGGTTGAGTAAATCTAAGGCACAGAAAGCCATAACTAATCAAATTAACTTTGAACGAAATCAAGAGAAGTTAAAAGTTAGTGGACTTATAAATCTAGGTAAGAAATATGGCAAGATCGAATGCCTATGTCCTAAATGCAACAACACCATGCTTGTTAAAAGAAAGCTATTAATCAAAAACCCTATTTGTCGAAATTGCATGACGGGAAAATCATTCGGCGAAGAAAAGGCTATAGAAATATTAACAAGGTATAATGCTATATTCCAGAAAGAAAAAACATTTAAAGGGTTAAAGGGCTTAAACGGTAAATTATTGAGGTTCGATTTCTATATCCAAGGAGAATTAAGGCCCTTTTTAATCGAAATTGACGGGGCGCAGCATAAAGAGGGTGATGAGTGGGGAGGGAATACGGTAGCTCATGATGTCCTAAAGAACAGGTATTGTAGGGACAATAACATAAGGCTCTATAGGATAAATTACAAATTTGGAAAACTAGAAAACCTTGAGGATGAGATTATGAAAGTGTTAAGAGTACAAGGCGTGGCGTAAGGGGGTAACTATCTAAACGTTTCCGTTCCCTCTTACCGGATTATAAGGGAACGACGAAGTTGAGCTACTAAATCACAACTATACGCGAACCATAAACGAAGCAAGAACGACGAAGCAAGTCACTATCAACAATGGCTAAGTATCTAGAAATATTGACCATTTTTTACCTTGCTAACATGTACAACTATGCTATTTTGTGATATACTTAGATATAATAGAATGGAGGTTAGATATAGTTGGTACTTGATAATTTACCAGAAATCACAACCCCTAAAGAACTTGCAACATTTTTAAAAGTGAGCGAACAAACGGTCAAGAGGGCAATTAAAAGTGGAGGACTAAGGGCGTTTAAGATTGCCAGAGATTGGAGAATTGAGAGAAATTCGGTCCTTGAATGGATCGAGAAGGGGAGGTAAAATAATTATAAAACGCTTGATTTGTTACTCTGGAGGACATAGTTCGGCAAAAACAGCAATAGAAGTAGCTAGGAAATACGGAACTAAAGATTTAATCCTCCTTAATCACGATATTAATAAAAGGGTAGAGGATGCGGATATAAAACGGTTCAAGGGTGATGTAGCAAATTATATAGGCGTTCCGATTACCTACGCAAATATGGACGGATGGGAAGTAAAAGACCAATTCGATGTATGCCGAGAAGTAGGAGGGTTCAAGTTTGGAGCAGGACAAATACTTTGCACAAACAGAATAAAAACGGTTCCCTTCGATAAATACCTCAAGGAAAATTTCCCTGTCAAAGACGGAATTTGCGAAGAAGTTACCATATACTACGGATTCGACAAGTCGGAGAAGGAAAAAGGCAGAGCGCAAAGACGTTCGTCAATATTAGGCATAAGGGGATACAAGACGGACTACCCTCTTATTCTTTGGGATCACACAATAAAAAGCACAAAAGAAATAGGAATAACTCCCCCCTGGGACCTACGGCACATTCAAACACGCTAATTGCATTGGGTGTTTAAAGGCGGGGATGCAACATTGGTACATCGTTTATATGACGCGACCCGACATATGGTTAAAGGCAAAAGAGGCAGAAAATGAAATAGGTCACTCCATAAAGTCGGATATGTATCTCGATGAAATGGAACCAATGTTTGAAGAAATGAAGCGTAATGATGTTCCCGCGACAGAGCATATTGCATCGGCTCAGTTTTGGAAGTTAGCCAAGACGCATGGTAAGCAATTGAGCTTTTTTGATGAACTTCCGTGCGAGTGTGTATTTTAGAGAATACCCCCAACCACTTCGCAACGGAATAATGGCCAATCTGATATTTGAGGCAGGATTGCATTAGAGAACTCAAAAAGAAGAAGAAAGAGGGGAAATAAATGAAACTCTGTCCAAAATGTGGTTGCTTATCGTATTGGAATTCTTACTTTCAAGGGTGGATGTGCAATACTTGCGAACATGTAGGGAGGTTAAATAAATGAACATGAAGGAAAATTGGCATGCGATAAATGGGTCGGTGGAAGATAGAGAACCAATATTGGAATCTTCCCAAGATAAACAGAAGCGATTGAATTGCTATATGGGATTTAGTGTAGACAATTGGAGTTGCTATGCTGATTGCGCGTTCTGGAATGGTAAAAGATGCACGAAGGAGGATGAGTAGATGAACTGTCAAACCTGCAACGACCCGACTAAATACGTTTTCGCCTTATGGGATGGTCCGAACGGAACTCATGGCGGGACATACGATTGCCGTAACCTCAGTTGCTTAACAAAGCAGACCAAGGAATCGATCAGGGAATACCGAGAAGAAGAAATAAGAGAAGTGGTCAAGGCAAATAGTAGGAATGAAGTACAAATGATATCGATTAGGGCTAAGAGAAAAGAGTTACAGATAACTATCTCAAAGATGGCTAAGTCACTTGGTATATCTCCTTCGGATTATAGTAATTATGAGATGTGTCGGGTTGCGTTGCCGGTGGAGATGGTCGGTAGGATTAATGAGATTTTTAGGAGAGAGATGAAATAATGAAAGAATGCTCGGGCCATTACATGGAATATCCTATCTGCCAAGGACATCACGATTGTAAAGAAAAAGAATGCTATGGCGACACGATGGTCAAGGGGCCTTGCGAATGCCCTTACAAAGGGAGTTGCCACATTCCTAGACAAAAACTGCAAGCTGAATTCAGGGATAAGTATGGGAATAAATTGGAGGATTGCGACTTTTATGCAATTCTTAAGCCAATGTACGAAAAGAAGTATGGGAGGAATAAGGCGTGAAAAATACAGAAGATATCCTAAAAGCCAAGAAATATAGGCTCTGCGGATTTTATGGTGGAATGATCAAAACCCTGTTTCCATAATTGTAACTAAATGGTATGGACCATTTAGTTAGGATCACCAAATACTCTTTTCATGCCTTCTCTGGTGATTAGCCAGTTTTTCCCTGCCCTTCGAGCTTCGTCTTCGTTGAATTTACCCGCCGCAGCTGCATTGCGGACTGTTGACTCTCCAATGCTCCAAAGTTGCGCAGCTTCGGGACCTGTTAGTACGTCTTTAAGTTCCATCGCTATCATTCCTTTATTTTATTAAGGCCATATTGTCTCTTTTGGTACGACCCAGATATCCACGCCGCCGCGAGGATTGCGCACCTTTCTGGCAGCTGGTACAAGAGTAGGGGAATTGGACAATATATTCTGAGCGCTGGACGGACTCTTACCGTGCTTGCTCGCCCATTCTTTTACCGTAATGTATCCCTCCATGATATCCAAAAGAGGCCTATCTCTTTTGACATCTTGAGTTGCCTTGGCCGCGGCTAACCGTAACGCCTTGTTGTGTTCAACTTGGCACTCGGGGCACCGCTTTTGGCGGCTGGTTTTAGCATTAAAACTGACACCACAGTCTATGCAGATTCCGGGCACATGCTGCTCCTCCGCATGGCTCGGCTCATCTGGTTCTTTTGGGACATCCTGCTTTTTGTGTATATCTTGTACAGCTGCATTGGCTAATGGTTCGGGTTCTTTTTCCGGGTTTTTCTCTGCGGCACCAGCCTTAGTGAGGTGCATAAATATATTTGGCAGGGCTCCAAAACGTTTTTGAGTAACCGCCTTAAGCTGCCTGGTATTAATGCATAGCTGATCGTAATCCATGGCCCTTACAGCCTGTTCAAGGTTACGTATGAGTTCCATGGTCTCATTTTCCCATGACTTTGACCAATTTATAGTGATAGCTCTTCTTGATTCGGCAGATTTCGATCTATCAAGTATCTGCGAAATAGACCGATGTTTCTTTTTCACGAAATGCCCTCCTTAGTCTTGACATATACTGCTATTTGGATTATATTATGGGTAATAAATCCCATCAAGGATTGTCGCCGTAAGGCGTGGATTGAAATAAAAAGTTATCCAGAAAGAGCCGATTGATTACGGCTCTTTCTTTTTTCAAACACTCTCTCCACTAACCCTCATTGATCCCATAATTCTCTTCGCGCGCGGATTCCGAAACCATGTGCTGTAATTTACGAGGGGCAATCCCATGTTGTGCCTCGATATAAGTGGTCCATCGTTCAATAAGAGCCCAAGAGGATTCATCTTCTTTTTCCCATGCTAGTTCTGCGTCACCGTGGTAATAGTTGTAAGCCTCTAAGGCCGCCGGAGGGATTATAGTCCCAGTTAATTCTCTTTGGTAAGCCTCTTTTTTAGCTTGGTTGATTGCCGATTTCTCTTCCTGCTCTTTTTTGATTTGTTCGATTTGATCCTTGGCGATAGATACGACATAAATTTGAGCAAAAGAACCTAATGCGCCTGGGCGAATCGCACTCGCAGTGCCAATATGGTTGACCTTATCCCAAGGCAATTCAACGCCGTTTACTGAGTATTTTAAATTAGGATAGCCGTCAAGATTGCCATTATCCTCGACATCAACCTCGATATGCCCGGTCGGAATCTTTTTCCGCAATTCAACAGCTTCTGCTTCCATGTCCTCAAGTAGAGGGTTGTCTATGGCTTCCCGCTCGGCTTGATGTGCAGCAGCCCGGGTATTATGCCTTGTTTGTTGCTCAGCCTGAAACTTTTTATACTCGTTCACAAGGGCTGCTAAATCGGGACGGCTGTTATACTTTATGGCGACGGGCTGACCTTTGGTTGTTTTTTCGAACCAAACGACATTTTGACCGTTGACTTCTTTTGGTTGTCCACCACTTAGTTTAAGCCCAGCAACTGGACCACAGTCATCTCCGGCATCGTAGCTTATACTTATGCCAAAAGCTTCACCTGTTTCATCCCATTTGTAGTATTCCTTGACGACTTCATTTGCCATTTTATATTCTCCTCTCGCCCCGCCCCTTATGGGCTGTCGGGTTCATGTAATCTTTAGCTGTTACTACTATTATAGCGTTATCGCTATAATTTGTCAAGCGATAACGCTATAATAGTAGTAATTATTTATTATAAAACTGGAAATTCCAAACTCATTTTCCACCATATAATCCGAATAGCCATAAATAATAGAGAATAAAAACTAACCCCCGGCAAATGCTGGGGTTTCGTTATGTCAGGGCATTAAAATAGCCCCTCGGTTTACGAAGGGGCTAAAAGTCATTACTATTGTCATTACTACCACAATGGGTGCTTGTGGATAATCGAATCAAACGGCTGCCTTACTTCAAAATATCTAGCCTCGGCCATTGCATCCTGAGAAGCTATATCTAGCGATTTGTTCCATCTTTTAACTTCTTCTTTTCTCTCTTTTTTCATCTGATCGTAAATAGGTTTCATCGCCAGATTCAGGATTCCATAGGTGGCCTTTGTGGTCACTTTTCCTAGTTTACCCATGGTGTTACCTCCTTAAGATAATAGAGTAAATGTCTTTTTTGACTTGGTCCATCGTGGCAACAAAGAAATCCAACTCGCTTTTGACCTCTAATTTGCATTCGGTGACAACTAGGATTGCCGGGAACAATATCCTTGTAGGCTCCTTAATCGCCCACTCTTCTTTCGTCCAGTTCGCGCTGGTAATGGCTGAATACTTTTTATCCTTCTCGAACTTACGGTCTGCGTAACGCTCAACCTCAACAAATATAACATGCCTACGCTTATTGAGTTGGTCGTAAATATCAACCATTGCGTCTGCCCAAATCTTACCTTCCATAATTGGATATGACCATTGCCACTTGACGATATGCCAAGACTTTTTCTGAGACATTACGGCACAATAGATTTCATTGATAAGTAAATAATGATCGATATTTCGGGGTTTTTTGAGGCAATAGATGGCTGGTTCGTGGGGACTGCGGATAATCTTTTTTAGTCGCCCTGAATCGGATAGCACCTGCAGTCTAGTCTGAGCCTTACGCTTACTTCCCTTAAATATAACTCGCTCTATTTGGCTTCGCGTAAAGGCTGTCCCAAGCCCTACTAGCCCCATAATTCGTTCGTCTCGTTGCTTGCCATATGCCACTAAGTTCACAATTTTCACCTCGCAAAAATATAAAATAAATACAAAATAAAAAAGTAAGGATAATAAAGCACTTTACGGACCGCACGGCATGACCAAAGGAGCCTATAAAGCGCATTGAATCGTTGAGTACAATCACTGGGGGTGCTCAATAGTATGACCGAGTGAGTGCCCGACTGAGTGCTCAACCACCCTAGTGGAAATAACAGCCTGTATCACTGGCTCGACCTTACCTTTAATTATCGCTTTTTGATAGTTGGCCATAAGGGACTTGATTGCATGGTTGTCGATGTAGGGGACCTGCAGCAATACCTCATCTTTAAATTTAAACAATGCTCGACCTTCGATATCTGGATCAATCATGCTGGCTGCCTTGTAATCCTCCGGATCTTCTCCAAGCAACACACGAGCCGATACAGCGTTGCAATTAAACGCGACAACGGCAGAGATATTGTTCTTCATCGTGCCGGACACAAGGTTAGCTGTGGGCCTGTGACAAGAGATAATAACATGCACTCCTGCACCCCTGGATTCCCCCGTGACTTTAGTCATCTTTTCACGAGCCCTGGAGAACTCCTTGCCCTCAAGTTTGGTTAATTCATCCACATAAACCACAATGCGCGGCAATCTCAATCTTGGATATTCCTCGTTAAACGCCTGTAAATCGTCGCACTCATACTCCTTAAATAAATTATATCGCTCGCCAATAATCACAGAGAGATCGTCCATCATTTGTTCTGCTTCGCCCGGATCAGAAATAGTCCTATCTACAAGGAGAGGGTTTTTCCCTAGCCTTGCTGTGCCGTTGCCATGTTTAAGGTCACAGAGCCATAGTCGGCATTCATCACGGTTATAGCGGATATGGAGGGTAGCAAGGATAAGCCTGCCAAGGATGCTCTTGCCGCCTCCTGTAGCCCCTCCGATCATAAGATGAGGGCTGTTGCTAGAGGCTAAATTAAGTTGTTCCAAGCCCCTTCTTGACCACCCTAGAGGTATCCATAGACCTTTGCTTAACTCCTTGCCATCTGGAGTAATACTGGCCTCGTTGGAGTAGTTGATAATGTCTAACAGTTTGCCGGATAAGATAGTGAGTGAGAAGTGCGCTTTGGGATCGTTCTCAAGTCGCTTGAATAGGACTTCTGACTTGAGATCGAACTCGATGTCGTAGAGGGATTTCATGACTTTCTGCGGATTTAGACCGGTGGGTATCTTGTATCTAAGTACTCGATTATGACCCTTCATTGTCTTTTCCACTAGCGTAGGGTATTTCTTCTCTGTGTAATCCTTGCCTCGCTCTTTGGTTTCGGTGCATATGTCATTGCGTTTCCAGTTCAGCATTATCTTGTTCGCATAGGAGTTGTTGGGACTGCCGATATGACGTAGGGCAAAGCGTCCAAGTTTGACCAGAGTAGAGGATGTCAAGCCGATCAGGTCGGGCTTTACGGACGATGATTTTTCACTCATGGCGTTTCACCTGCTTCGTGATTTACCAGACCTAATGCATTCTGGTTAGTATTGCGGCGAGGGGGAGCCTTGGGATCCGAGAGAGGTGCCGGGGAATCCTCGTTGATCTCCCGGAAAATATCCACGCTGAGAAATGATACTAGAATTTCCTCATCGTACTTTGCGGTAATGGCGTAGTCCTTGATAGCCTTGCGAACGATTTTTTGGATTTTAGTTATGTCCATTATTTCAACCTCACTTCCTATAAACTTTCCTCCATCCATTCGAGTAGATCACTGACGGTTAGTTCCTCCCAACCTAAGTCCAGCGCGCCATCCCCATAAGGTACTAATGATGCCGCCTTAGCTATTTCCTTGATAAGCCCTGAGAGTTTGGAGGCTTTAATGGATTTCTTCCAGAACATTAGCGTTCGCTCCTTTCAACTTTGCGTTGCCTTACCAGCTCCTGCGCTATCTGCCTTGCGTCGGTAACGGTTAGTTCGGGCTTGCTGTCGATCTTAAACCATGCTCGTAGTGCCATGCGGATTATGGTACTTAGTTCATTTTCTGGTATTGCGTCTAGCTTTGAGCAAAGATCATCTCCGTCCCAAAAAGTTCTTCTTTTCTTCACATTCTCACCTCTCAAAATTTTGTCTGACTGGCGTAGTATAGTGTAAGACGTGGTGTGACGGTGGCTTACTGGGTGTGATAAAGTATATAGACGAAAGTCTAATTTTATGACTAAAAAAATATAAAAAAATATTTGGCCTACTTGAATAAAGTAGGCCAAATATACTCAACCGAATACCCGAGAGCAACGGATATCATCGAAGCGCGAATGAGCGTAAGGCGCTTAACCTTACCGTTAACGATGTCGCTTATGTCACTCGGCCACCACCCGAGCGTTGCGGCAAGGTCTTTTTGCGACATATCACGCTTGTCTAGTATGTATTGTATTTTGTTATCCTTTAACTTATCTTCTAAATCCATCGCCTCACCACCATAGGAAAATACTTCCACAGAGGATAGGATTAATCCTGCTAACACAAAAATGTAGCAGGTATTATAATATGTAGACTTAAGTATAATTTATAATCACAAAATATTCACATTTGGCCTCCTTTATTTCACGCGATTTCGACAAACGTTATAGCGTATACTGTCAATAACTTAAATAAATATTCTGAATTATATCTAGGACTGATTGTAGGACTTTGTTCCTACGGGTAGCGAGAGAAAGGGGAAGAGAAACGATTTATTTCTTTTGCGACAAATTACCCCTTGAAAATTAAGAACACACGTTCTAGTATATAGAGACTGGTAAAACATAAATTCAGGCAGGAGATGAGGATATAGATATTGAAAAAAATATTCCGACTGAAAAAATACTTGATATTATCATGGACAAGCTGATGCCGGAAAGAATCTTTGGCGTTGCTTATCAAAAAACAAAAGAAACAACTGATTACAGTGAGTGGATAAAAGAATCCATTTCCTTGAGCGTTGACATAATAAGATTACTGGGTAAGGAAAGAAATATTTTTGATCGCTATGAAGAATTATCAACATCAAGAGTGGATGCTCTTCTGGAAAATACATATAAGCAGGGATTCAATGACGGAATAGAACTCTTGAAATCCTTATTATATGAAGGAAAGATATAAAACCGCAAACGGGAAACCTTCCCTATTTTGAAATTGTCGGAAGGTTTCCCGTTTGCTAAATTTCGATAGAATCAGGCAAAGTAATAGCGATAAAGAATTCACCCTGCTTGTTCACCTCAACCCTGGGAAGAAATGATCTAATGATGAGCTTCTTGTCACTATTAGGATAGGCGTTCCAGTTATTTAGGAATGTTTTCAAAATTGATTGTAATTCCATAGGAGGACTAATCTTAATGGCTGATTTTAATAAATCGGCCTTAATTTTTTTTATCCTACCTTCAATAGATGCTATTTCTTTGGATATTTTTTCAACGTGTTTAGTATATAGCAAAGCGGATAGGTCGCCTTTTTCATAATCGTTCTCTATTTTTACCAAAAGGATGTTTTTATCCTTGACTTGCTTATTTAATTCATCCACTTGATCTGATAAACCATTAGTATCGACGCCAAGTCTTGATTCTCTCTCGTTGACTAACTCAAGAAAAATCTGCGGATCTGATATTATCTTCCCAAGCTCATCAAGGATGGTCGAGTGAACAACGCTGGCTCCTATGTGGTGCCAACATTTAGGGATGCTTTTTCTGCCCCTACAAATATAGATGTCTCTGCTTTTATATAGCTTTCGAACACCATCTATTACCCTTTGCGGGGTAGAGCGTTCCCCGTACATCCTTTGCCCGCATTCTCGACAGTATAGCTCTACTAGATAAGGGTTATCGTTTTTTGACCCTCGTCTCTTGTGATGTCTTTCAGCGTTGATATCCTGCGCAGAGTTCCATAGGTCCAATGAGACTATCGCAGGGTGCTTAGCTATATATTCCTTGCCTTGCCACTTAGCCACTCCTATATACCTGGGATTTTTTAATATCTTATATATTGTAGATTCATGATACTTTGTTCCGCGTTTTGTCTTTAAATTTCTGGAATTAAAGTAATCCGCTATTTCTTGATAGGAGTAATTTTCAGAGCGCATCGTAAATATTTCAAGCACTAATTTTTCCTCTTCGGGGATTATCTCGACTATCCCCCTGGACTGGCGAAAACCGAGCGTGACAATATAATTGCCGGCATAACCTTGTGTTGCCCGGTAATTTCTATTATTCCATAGTCTTTCCTTAATGCTTTCGTATTCCTCCCGAGACATGAATAGCTCGAACCTTAGCTGGCGAAGATCGGAAGGGTTTAACGGATCATATATTTTATTCGGCGTGACAATCTTAATCTCGTTGTGGATTATGGTTTTGTATATTCTTCCTGCATCCTCCATGTCCCCTCTGCCAAGTCGAGAAATTTCAGTAACAATGATACAAGAGTATTGACCAGAGGGGAGATCCGTATCTAGTATATTCTGAAATTTAGGCCGACCTGCGATCGTATCACCGCTTCGTACCTCTGCGCGTTCGTCGAAGGTAATTTCCCGCGACTTACAGAGCATAACCAAACGTTCGCGATGGGTTTGCAGAACATCTTCGCCAGTATTTTTTTCATATTGCTCATCTTCTCTGCTTTTGCGCAGGTATAGTATTCCATGCATACCTATTCCTCCTTAGCCTCTTCGATTATTTCTGAAATAATCGAATTTATTATATTTATTACAAATCTTCTCTTGTCTTGCGGTAATTCATTAATTCCTTGTAGTTGTTTGATTGTTGCAGCATCGGGTGGATTAGTATCTGTGCGTCCAAGAAGGAAATCTGTAGTTGTATTTAAAATATCAGCTATTTTGACCAGAACTTCGCACGGTGGGGAAGATGTGTCTCTTTCGTAATGTGAGAAATTCGCACGATTCATGTCCAGTTTATATGCCATTTGGTCCTGTGTTAACCCTCGTTCAAGTCGAAGAACTCTAATTCTACTGCCCATACCGATAATCATAAATATTTTCCTCATTTCCATAAAAGAAAGTATAATTTACATATTGCGTTAATATGATTTACGTGATAATATTCTATCAAGGACAAAGGTGGTGATACAGAATGACAAGACATAAACGAGAAAGATTCAAACAACTAAGAAGAGCCTATGGCACACAGGATAAAGTAGGCGCTGCCGTCGGAGTTACTGGGACCATGATAAGGTATATTGAGAACGGCAACGCAACGCCTAGTGGCAAGTTAATGCTGAAGCTATCTTTCTTGTTTGATACTCCAGTTAACGAGTTGTTCCCAGACGTAGAAATGGAAGCCCAATCCGAGGCGGTGTTGGACGCATTGCGTTAATATTACTTACACGTTACATTATAAATTGTATTTACATTTACGCAATACTTGTCCACGCTTTTTCTAAGCAATTCCTTTTTATTTGATCTCGACGTTAATATTATTTACTATTTGCGAAAGTATTATACACATAAAACGAAAAGGAGAGAAATTATTTGGCATCAAAAAATAAAGTCACGTATCTTCCTCCAATTTATAGCTCTAAGAAGATTCGTGAAGGAGTTATCGCGATTATCAATTTGGTTCAAGCTCAAGAGTCGAATCAAAAAGCGGCCAACTAAATCAAGGAGAGGATTTTAATGGGTGACTTAGTTTTTCTTGAACCGAACTCTATCAAGGCTATACCATTTACAACGAGTGATGTAATCGCTGAGTATGCAAAAATTGCAAACCGTTCAGTTTATCTATTGATTGAAAAGCATCAGCAACGGCTCGAAAAGTTCGGAAGGGTATCATTTGAAATGACACCCTTTGAAACAAAAGGTGGTACGCAAATTAGAAAGGTTTATCACCTGAACGAGGAGCAAGCAACACTCTTAGTTACCTTCCTGAGAAATACCGAAACTGTAATTGATTTCAAAACCGAACTCGTTCGCCAATTCTACGAAATGCGAACCGAACTTCAAAAACGCCAAATCGGTAAAATGACACTCAAACCAACTCGCAAACCTTTGCTAGATAGGATTAAGGAAAATCCAAATCGTAGCGAGTGGGATTACAAACTTTTTATCGACCTATCCTACAAAGCGGCTCTTGGTAAAATTGCCGCAAGTATCCGTAAGGAACGTGGAGCGGATAAAAAGGCTGTCGCACTCGACTTTATGACTTCTGGCGAAATGGAACTTGTTGAGAATCAAACACATAAGATTGCTGTACTTTATGAACTTGGATTCGATTACTACCAAATTAGAGACTTATTGATTAAAAAGTCAAATATCGCCAAAAAGCGGTTAGCGAGGGGGTGAAATATGAACAAATTGCAAGTTATCAACCAAGACGGGGTTTATGTAATTGACAGCCGGGATGCCGCCGAAATGACAGACGTTAGGCATTCTGACCTACTCGCTAAGATCGCTACGTATGAAACCCACTTAACCAACGGAGAATTCCGTTCGTTAGATTTCTTCATCCCGAGTACTTACATTGATGCCAAAGGCGAAAGCCGCCCCTGCTACCTCCTAACCCGCAAAGGCTGCGACATGGTAGCCAACAAAATGACAGGCGAAAAGGGCGTACTCTTCACAGCAACTTACGTGACCAAGTTTGAGGAAATGGAGAAGACGTTAACCGCGCCAAAGCAAAAGAGAACATCTTCCCGCGTCCGGCCAGCAATCAAAGACGCATTTGACACAGCGGAATATCTCAAAGAAAAGCTAGGTATAAGTATCGGCATAGCCCAGGCCGCATGTATTCGCGCAGTAGAAACAAACAGCGGCCTAAATTTACAGGATATTGCGAAATGTCTCCCTGCTGCCGAACACGAAACCGGATACTTAAATCCTACCGAAGTTGGTAAACGTCTTGGAATTAGTGCGGTCAATGCGAATAAGGCATTACTCGCTAAAGGATTACTGGAACAACAAGTAGATGCCAAAGGCAATAAGGATTGGCGTATTACGGAAGCTGGAAAACCTTATGGCGAAGAATTCCCTTATGTGAAGAATGGGCATAGCGGCTATCAGATTAGGTGGAATGAGAGCGTTATGGAGGCGTTGACAGAGAAGGTCCCTGATGATGCCCAACTAACCGAAAACGATCTGAAACTTATCGACGATATGCGCGAACGGTTTGTGAAAGCCAATGAGTGATTGTGAAAACGTTGGCACGAAGGGAGGTGAGAACAAAAGTGATAAGCCTAATAGTTGTTATCCTCGCGGTGGCGTTCGTTTTTTATGGGATCACTAGATGACGAAAGGAGATAACCCCATGATCCTACCAAGATGCAAGACCTGCCCATGGCTCATACGCTCAGGCAGAAAGAGCCTTTGCAATCACCCTAAAGCGCCACAGTCCACGAAGAAGTGTGCAACCCGCATACCGTCGATTAATACCAGGACAAGCCCGGAATGGTGTCCGCTGAGGATTGTGTAGAAAGGAGTAGATTAATGAGGATTGAACGCGGTCCAGCATGCAAGGAGTGCCAATGTGCGGTATGCGGCAATCTACCCAAATGCCATGTCTTAGCTCCGACTACTGAGTATTATTGCGAAAAGGAATGTGGTGGGATGGTTGGCGTAGGTAATTGCCAATTCGCTAACCGCAAGAACGAGGAAAGCGAGGCGAAAACATGCTCAGAAAAACCCTAGAAGCCAAATTAGGCTCAATGACTAACGCAGAATTTCGCGAAGTCATGGCGTTAACCACTAATGACATACGAGCTAATAATGTCAACCTTGGAAAGATGACAAGCATGGCGTATGCGGTCCAAGTGGCGGAGATTACGCTCGGATTAATCAGGAGATATCAGGTAGCGTAGAAAGGAGATAGTTCATGAAAAAACCGATAACAACGCCTTGCTCAAAATGTAATGGTGGAGGATTTTTCGGTTATGGAACTGGATATAACGCGGTTTGTTATGAATGTGCCGGAACTGGCGAAACGTTAGTTGGATGGAAAGATGAACCAGTAAACGAACTCGACCAACTCAAGGCTGAAAATGCCAAGTTGATCGAATTAGCCAAGGGGCAGATTGATTTAAGCGAGGCCATCGAAGACGAGAAAGAGGTTGAACAAAATGAAAAGCAATAACACGGCAAACCAAGCCAGTCAAGCTGCAAGAAAGCAAGGGCTATCCTATTGGGATTACATGGAGAAAACCTATCATTGCGTTCGTCATTTTGTGTGGGGGTCCAAGAAAGAAACCCGCAAGCAAAAGCGCGAATCCCAAGATGTTATGAACTCTGCTATGGCTCGTAGCACAAATCCAAGAATGAGGTTTTTATCGCAAATGAAGAATCTGTTGGGTGGAAGGAGTTACTAATGGCAAGAATCGATGTCAACGAAAAGTATTGCGTCATCTCAGACCCTTACCAATGGACGGTGTATAGCAAAAGCACACACAAAAACGATCAAAAGGGTACAGAGACACGCGAGGGAGCTAAGGCCGGGGATGAAAGGTTAGTATTTGAGGGTTCAGTGAGCACGATCAATCAAGCCTATAAGTTCTTGCTCCATCGTCAGATTCGCGAAAGCAGAGCGTCGGGGTTTAGAGAACTGATGTCTGAAGTTGAGCGCATTGAAAAGGAGCTTGGTGAAAGTATAAGGATTTAAGGAGGCATCCTTTATGACCAAACAAAAGGACCAAATCTGCACTTGCGGCAAAGTGATGAATTTCCCCGATGGACAGATAAAAACTACATGCCCATGCGGGACAATTTGGGAGATGGATGAAGGCGGCGTATGGTTTTCTCAACTTGTTATCCCATTTGCTACTAAAGGGGCAAAGGTGAGAAATAAACGAAAAAGGAGAGCATCAAAATGCTAGAAAAACTACTGCGCTGGATCCTTAAGCGCAGCATCATCAGACGCGAAATCGAAGCGTACAAGCGCGAAAAACTCAGTCAGCGAGCTAAGGTTAAAAAGCAGGAGCATCATCACGACTGGCAACTGATCATGCAGGGCATGAGGGATACAGAGATGGATAAGGTTGTTGATTATGTAGATACGCGCATGATGGCGCAGAGGCAGGTTGTACCGCTTTATGTGGATAGCTGTCAGTGGGGGATTGAACGATGAAAAATGCAAAATGTCCAACTCGCTCACAAAAGATAAAGCTCAAAGCGCTTGGCATTAACCCCGAAGCGTGGCTGATCTCAATTGACTGCCCCGACCGCTTGGTGATAGTGCATCGTGTCACAGAAAAGGTCAGAACGCTGAATATGAGGGGGTTAGGGAAATGCGAGGCTTAACCAATAACCAAGTTTTATCCATTGTCAATCTCAGTGAACGTGTACCATCACTGTTCATTTATTCAAGCATCAGCGGCATAGGAATTTCGCGGACGGTTAACTTCATCTCTCAACCAAATGCCGACTACAACGAGTGTGATGTAGAAATAGACAAGATATTCCCTGACGCGGTTTACAGAAAGCCAAGTGTGCTTCTTGATGAAGATGGAACATTTAATGAGGCGTATGGCATTGATGATCCAAGTGGAGCGAGTATTACCTTTTTCTTGAAGAGGGCACCCGGACGCGAAGAAAGGCTATCCGCGCCAACGGACAGCCAAGACATAAAGGAAACGATACACCAACAGTATACGCCAACTGGACGTAGTTTAGAAGATATGTTGATAAAAGAGGGGTTAATCGTATGAATTTAACCTTCATCGATCTCTTCTGTGGAATCGGCACAATCCGAATGGGCATGGAGCAAGCTGGACATAAATGTGTTTACTCGGTTGAATGGGACAAGCACAAACGACAAATATACAAAATAATTTTTGGGAAGGAGCCAGAAGGTGCAGACATTAGAGCAACTAATGCTACAGACATTCCAAGGGCAGACATGTGGTGCTTCGGAGCACCTTGCCAAGACTTTAGTATTGCAGGAAAGCGAGCAGGGCTTGAGGGAGACAGAAGTTCTCTTGTTTCAGAAGTATTTAGACTCGTCAGGGAGACTCCAGAAGAATATCGACCCAAGTATATTCTCTATGAAAACGTTAAGGGAATGCTATCCAGCAATAAAGGATTTGACTACCTCGAAATACTCTATCAAATGGACGCACTGGGGTATGACGTGGAGTGGGAACTGCTCAACAGCAAAAACTTCGGAGTCCCACAAAATCGGGAGAGGGTGTTCACTGTCGGACATCTTAGAGGACGAGGTACTGGAAAAGTATTTCCTCTCGAATACGAAGTTAACGAATATTCTACAATCGGCAAGTCAACAAAAACCACAGTTGCTAGAACATTAACGGCAGGGGGACATAGCGGGGGAAATCACAGCGGTATGACAATGATTAATGTCATCGGGATGCTGGATATACATGGTCAAGACAATATTCGCAGAGTATATGGAATTGATGGCTTAAGTCCTTGCATAACCCCCTGTGAAGGCGGGAATAGGCAACCCAAGATACTTATTGAAGGAAGATTAAGAAGGCTAACTCCTCGTGAGTTTTGGAGGCTTCAGAGCATATCTGACTTAATCATAGATAAGGTCATGCTTGCAGGAATTAGCGACACACAAATGTATCGAGGAGCTGGTGACGCTTGCACTACCAAAGTTATCTTGGAAATTGGTAAAAAACTAACATGATTCACTTAAACGCTTTAGTTAACTAAAGCTCGAACCACCTAGAGCATATTATGTGTTATATCTCTTTCTTTAAATTGCTAGGATAAAGCATCTTTAAAGAAAAGAGGTAGTATAACGTAATGATGGATTGGTGGTTATACGGTAAGGCGGACAACACGTATGAAGACACGTTGATTTTTGAGAGTTTTCTGGATGATGAAGAATGAAGGGGAGTGAGTAAATGAAAAGACTTACAATCGAACAACTTCAAGCGGTCCAAGGGTTAGCCGAATATCCAAGCTTAATCCATAGATCTGGCCTTGAATTCCTTAACGACGGAACATCAGTGATCAGAGTAGTTTCTATGCCGAATGTGAGTTGGGACAAAGTAGATGCCATCATTAACAGCGAGTTAGACTTTGTTTTTCCCGAGCTTTGTTATCATGGACCATCTACTACTTATGTTGACCCCATGAATGGTGCTGAATGTGAGTTGTACTTTATCGATTACGAAGGAGAAACGCTTATTAGCTTAGTTATGCAAAAAGAAGAGGCTCCCTTTGCAGAGGGAACCCCGGACGAAGAAAAAATATCTCAACCCTATTATAGACCATGCGAGGGAGATTTAGAACAGGTCGGACCGTGTGAATGCGAAGGAGGACAATTATGAAAAAAGTGTATATCTGCCACCCCTTCAACGGCAAAAAGCAAAACCTCCAAGCCATCACGCACATCTGCCAAGCATTAACAAAGTTCGGCGTTATCCCAATCTCGCCAGTTCACTCTTTTTCCTATCTCAGCGACAAAGTACCAGAACAACGAGCATTAGCTCTGACCTTTTGCGAGGAGCTTGTAAGTAGCTGCGATGCAATATTTTTATGCGGGGCTTGGGAGCAGTCGGAAGGGTGCAATAGGGAGCATAATGTCGCGTTAATGGAGATGATACCGATTTATAATATCGACGGTTGGGATGGAGATAAGCCCTTGTTTAGGAGAAATCTTCCGTTGTGGTGGAAAAATAAAACTGAAAAGGATGGGAAATAGATGAATCAAACTATTATTCAATTACAATCACTGCACCTAATTAATTTCAAAGGCGTAGAGGATTTTACCCTTGAGTTAAACGGAAAAAATGCTGATGTTTACGGAAGAAATGCAACTTATAAATCCACGATTTATAACTCTAGTCAGTGGCTTTTATTTGGAAAGGATTCGGACGGAAGATCAGACTACCAAATAAAACCACAAGACAAAGACGGCAACGAAATCCATCATCTTGAATCAAGCGTCGAGGGAATCTTTCTTGTAAACGGCAAGTCTCTAAAACTAAAGCGCCAACTCTCAGAAAAATGGGTTAAAAAAAGAGGTTCGCAAGAAACCATCTTTGACGGAAATGAAACGTCCTACTGGGTAAACGACGTCCCTGTGAAAGCCAAGGATTATGTCCTAGAAATTAACCTTCTCATAAAAGAAAATATCTTCAAACTCCTAACGAATCCCCTCTTTTTCAATACGGATGGCAAGGGCTGGACTTGGCAAGAACGGCGCAAGATTCTGTTCGAAATATCAGGTAATTTATCAGACTCAGGCGTTATTGATTCATGCGTAACAGCATCCGATAAAAGCATGTTGGACCTTTTAACCGTAATCAATTCGGGCAGAACAATCGAAAATCACAAATTAGTCATAGCCGAGAAGATCAAAAACACCAAAAAGGATCTTGATGGGATACCTGCCAGAATCAGTGAACAGCAACGGTCGATATCCGTAGATGAGGTTGACTACACAGCTATAGAAACCTCGCTACAGGAGCAGAAAGCCACTTTACAGGGCATTGAATTAGAGCTAGCTACAAACGCTCAAGGGGCTAGTTTGTATCGTCAGAAACAGCAACAGGCGTATGCATTACAGAATCAGATTAATGGGCGGAAGTTAGAACTTGAAGTAAAAGCTGGGGCTGAATCCAAAAAGTTGGTTGACGAAAAAGCAAATCTTGAAGGTGAAAAGTATTCCATTTCCAAGGAAGTATCGAGGTTAGGCTCTAATTCCCTTGTAAGAATTGCGGAACTTGATGCAATTGCTGGAAAAATTATCGAACTTCGCAAAGAGTGGAGCGAAGAAAATTCGAGGCAATTTGTAGCTCCAGAAGGCTTTAATTGTCCAACTTGCGAACAACCTTTGCCCGAAGGAAAAACTCAAGAAAAGATAGATAAGCTGAAAGAGAATTTCGACAAGGACAAAGTTCAGGCATTGGCATCTATTCGCGCCAAGGGCAAAGATAAGGCGGCTAGGGCCGAAGTTCTTAACGAGGAAAAGGAAATAGATTCTGCGAGTCTCAGCACGTTGGAAGAATCTTTGAAAAGAATCAATATTCGCCTTTCCGAATTAGAAACCGCAATAACAGAGCAGCAACAACCGACAGTCGTTAATTATGATGCAGACAGCACTTATTCTGTATTTAAAGCCACTCTAGACAGGATTAACGTCGAACTGGACAAGCCCGTCGAAGATACAACAACCGAAATCCTAGCCAGAAAGCAAGAAATTGCAGACACAATTGAAGCCCTGAACAAAACCTTGAATCAGAAGGAAGTAGTCGAAAAGGCCCATATTCGCATTAATGAGCTAAAGGCAGAGGAAAGCAAACTTGCACAAGAACTCAGCGAATACGAACGACACGATTTCCTGATTAAACAGTTCACAAGTGCGAAAGTGAAAATGCTGGAAGATAGGATTAATAGCAAGTTCGAAACAGTCAAGTTCAAGTTGTTTGACACCCTGAACGATGGGACGGAGAAAGAAGTTTGTCGGACACTGGTAGATACGAACGGAGTGCTCGTTGAATTCGATGGTGCTAATAACGGTGGAAAAATTAATACCGGATTAGAAATTATCAATTTGCTGTCAGAGTTTTATGGAGTTAGTTGCCCTATTTTTGTCGATAACGCGGAAAGCTTGAGCAGTTTTGTGGGGGTAAATTCGCAGGTTATTAAGTTGATCGTCAGTGTGGAAGATCCTATTTTGAGAGTGGAGGTACAAGAATAATGGCAAATGAAGTAGCGGTAAAAGAGCAACCAATGTCGGAACGATTTATGAACAAGGTATTAGCTGAATTTAAAGGTAGCGTTGGCGATATTGCACTAACTAACTTTCAGAAGCGTTTAGCGCAAAACTACTTTATTGTTGCCGATTCCATGCTCAAGAAGGCAGAGGAAAAGCGCCTCAAGAAGACCGGAGATTACCAGGAACAACTATCCTACACCTGGGGGAATATCAATATGGAGGAACTTGCTCAGAGCGTTGTGGCGGCAGCTAGGATTGGCTGGGACCCGACACAAGAGAACCACGTTAGCCTAATCCCCTTCAAGCAAGGGGCACTCAATAAATATGGCATTACCTTCATGCCGGGATACAGAGGTAGGCAGCTCAAGGCAGTTAAATATGGCTTAGATGTGCCAGATGACGTTGTGGTCGAACTTGTTTATTCGACGGATAAATTCAAATCGCATAAAAAATCCCACGCCAATAAAGTTGAACATTATGAGTTTGAGATCACCAACGACTTTGAGCGTGGTGATATTGTAGGAGGTTTCTATTATCATATCTATTTTGATCATCCTGAGAAAAACAAACTTGTTGTTATGCCGCGTAAGGATATCGAGAAGAGGAAACCGGATAAAGCTTCTGCCGAGTTTTGGGGCGGAGAAAAGACAATCTGGAAAAATGGTAAGCCGGCCGGTAAAGAGCAAGTCGAGGGATGGTTCGATAAAATGTGCTTCAAAACTGTTTTTATTGCCGCCTACAAAGACATTACCATTGACAGTCAAAAGATTGATGATGATTACATGCGACTAAATCAGCTCGAACACGAATTTAAAGAAGCCGAGGTCGAGCAGGTCATTGCCGAAAACGCTAATAAGGGAGATGTTGTGGATATCCAAGGCGAGGAAGTTTCAAGCGACCGAGAAGCAGTTACGGAACCAGAAGGGATTACTGATGCTGAAATAGTTGAGATGGATAAAAAGGCCGAGGAAGCGAATAATCAAACCACTGGCCCAGGGTTTTAGGCTATGAACTTAAAGGTTATAAATTCAGGGAGTAAGTAAATTAGGGAGGTGTGAAAATTGGAACTATGGAAAGATATTGAGGGATTTGAGGGTGTATATCAAATATCAACCAAGGGTAGGTTGAAAAGCTTCAAGAAATTAAGGGAAGGGTTTATCTTGTCTAATAAAAACAGTAAAAAGGATTATCTTTCCGTAGTCCTTACTCATAAAGGACGTGTAAGGTATGCGAGAATTCACAAACTTGTTGCTGAAGCTTTTATAGCCAACGTCAATAATAAGCCTCAGATAAATCACAAGGATGGCAATAAGCAAAACAACAAGGTTGAAAACCTAGAGTGGGTATCTGGGAGCGAAAATGTTATCCATGCAATATCTATTCATCCAAACATGCTAAAAGGAATGAATAAATACAACAAATTCATAAGACCTAATGCCATTCAACAATACAACCTAAATGGCGAGCTACTAGCCGAATATCCCAACGCTCAAGAGGCCTTTAGGTTAACTGGAGTATGCGGAAGGAACATTCTTCAAGTTGCAAGCGAGACAGAATACAAACCAGGATTAACTAGGAAACAAGCTGGAGGATTCATTTGGAGATTTAAAGAGAGAAAGGGGAAAGTACAATGCACCTCAAGGTTATCAGTTCGTCATCAAGGGCAAATGGCTATGTTTTAGAAAGCGACACCGGTTCTCTTTTAATTGAATGTGGAGTTTCTTTTAAAAAAATACAACAATCCCTAGATTTTAATCTATCTCGTATCCGTGGGTGCCTAATAACCCACGAACATCTTTGACCATTCACGAAGCGCAAAGGACGTTATTAAGGCGGGTGTAGATATTTATACCTCTTCCGGAACAGCCAAGCAAATAGGCATATCTCAGAGCCACAGAACACAAATGGTTGACGCTGGCGTACAGTTTCAAGTTGGAGATTTCATCGTTTTACCGTTCGACACTCAACATGATTGCGATCAGCCTTTCGGCTACCTAATTCAATACAAACCAACCAGCGAAAAACTTATTTTTTGTACGGATACCTACTATATTCGCAATCGTTTTAATTCACTAAATTATATCCTTGTAGAATCAAACTACTGCAAAGATACCCTTGACGCAAACATTGAAGCTGGCTACATCCCCCAAAGCATGAAAAACCGACTACTCGAAAGCCATTTTTCACTTGAGCATGTCAAAGAGTTTTTGCGAGCTAATGATTTGTCGCAAGTGAAGAAGATAGTGCTACTTCATTTATCAGACAGCAATTCCAACGCAGAAAGAATGGTTAGAGAAATCGAAGAGTTGACAGGAAAAATTGTTGTAATCGCGGAGGCTGGAAGAAATATTCCACTAGAACTTTATCCTTTTTAAGTAACCAAACACAACGGCAACTCACACTTGCCTCATTCGAGGAGGGAGTAAAATAGCCACATTTATAAGGAGCTCACCTATTTTAAGGACCAGAAAGACCCGACGATGTTTCGCGTGCAATGAGATGATTGAAAAAGGAAGCAAGTCTGTCGAGTGGGTATCAACAGATGGCAGAACAGTATCTAGCGTACATCTCCATCCTGAGTGCTGGGAAGTAACCGAAGAATACTGCTTTGGTTGCAAAAACTGTGACGATGGCGATGGTTTTTGCGAAGGATACCTCTATGAATCTATAAATGGAGGTTCGGAATGTGAAGGTGTAAAAACGTGGCTAGAATCAGGCAAGGTCATAGTGATTGAGTAATTAAATATAGGGGCGGTTGAAAGGCCGCCCCATTAATCAAAGCAGGTAAATATGTCTTACTCCTTCTATATCAATCCTGACAAGTATGCTATGGCGGCACAAAATGGCATCAACGAAAGAGTAGTCACAGCAAGAGTGCGTGACCTAGCGTGGAGTATTGAGCGAGCTATAACAACCCCTGTCAACTACCACAAATGGGGTGAATGGCTAATCATAGCAGAACGAAACGGCATAAGCAGGTCATTGTTTTATTCTCGCGTAACGAGAGGGGGCATGTCACCTAAAGAAGCGTCAGAGATACCTTCTATTGAGCGAGATACGATCATTAAGATCATGGCTGAAAAGAAGCGCAAATATCCCAAGGAATATGAGGACATAGCTGTGAGAAACGGAATATCAAAGGGTACTTTTGTTACCAGAATGGGCAGGGGATGGAGCGCCGAAATAGCAGCCACTACTCCAATTGATACTAGATTTTCCAAGAGATGCGCCTTATGACCACGAGCTACATCCAACTCGCACAATCCAATAACATCTCAAGGAAATGCTTCAACGCCAGAATAAAATCCGGCATGCCAGAACTCGAAGCAGCGACAAAACCTGTCATGACCAAGCAGGAAATTGGCAAAAATAATAAGTCAGTATGGCAGAAGAGTATGGGTGGATTGTTTAGGAAAAACGTGAATGATTACATTTAGAGATAATAATAGAGAGAAATGAGTGTGATTAAATGCTTAAAACTGGAGAATTATATACACTTGCCTTAAATAATCCAGAAGCAATAACTCCTTATAAAAGGATGAAGAACGGGGAAATATATTTCTTTAATTCATTCAAGAGGCTCCAGAGACAAGGATCAACCGACGAGCCTACACAGCTGCTATTTGATGAGGATTGGGAGCCGGTGCCTCAAGAAGTCACTTGGCAAGAAGCTCTTTCGGCATGGATCGAAGGTAAAACTGTCATAGTTACATTGAGCGGTAATGATAAAAGTACTTATCGTGGTAGGGATACCGACAATCAGTGCTTGCAGGATAATGAGCGAACATGGACGGTAACTAGACAAAAATTAAAGTACGGTAAATGGTTCATAGAATAATGCCAAAGCTGGGCATTTGAATAAAAACAAAAAGGAGCAGAAGGATTATTTTATCTATAAGTTGGATGGGTTATTGATGCTGGGTGGACAGGCTGAGTAAAGGGAGGGGTAAAAGTTTGCTTGATTCAATTATTTTAGGTGACTGCCTGGAAGTTATGAAGGGAATACCCGCAAATAGTATAGATTCTGGCGTAACGGATGCGCCTTATGAATTGGGATTCATGGGGAAGTCTTGGGACAATACCGGAATTGCCTACAACGTTGCAATGTGGAAAGAATTTTTACGTGTACTAAAGCCTGGGGGATATCTACTATCCTTCGGTGGGAGCAGAACATACCACCGAATGGCTTGTGCTATTGAAGACGCTGGATTCGAGATCAGGGATCAGATCATGTGGATTTATGGCAGTGGATTCCCTAAGTCTTACAACATTGCCAAGGGTATTGAAGGTAAACTGCTTTACGGGTCAGCTAATACAAAGGATTACTGCAAGCTGGAAAAGACTAATTTTCAGCAGCAAGG